>JAABUT010001495.1_pt1 | contig 26393 bp, 31 predicted proteins | sample 5559281 | NCBI WGS metagenome assembly JAABUT01 (sample SAMN10711880, study PRJNA513359) | rock metagenome | isolation source: Antarctica rocks | place: Antarctica: Victoria Land, Ricker Hills nord | collected 2016-01-04
ACCTGTCGGTGGAGGACCAGGCCACCCAGGTCGACCTGGTCAAGCGATCCGAGGCCGGGATGGTGACCAACCCGGTCACCTGCTCACCGACCGACACCCTCGCCGACGTCGACCGGCTCTGCGCGCACTACCGGATCTCCGGGGTGCCGGTCACCGACTCCACGGGCGTGCTCGTCGGGCTGGTCACCAACCGGGATATGCGCTACGTCACCGACCACTCCCGGCCGGTCAGCGAGGTCATGACCCCCATGCCACTGGTCACCGCCCCGGCCGGGGTCAGCCCCGATGCCGCCCTCGGCCTGCTCCGGTCCCACAAGGTCGAGAAGCTGCCGCTGGTCAATCCCGACGGCCGGCTGTGCGGGCTGATCACCGTCAAGGACTTCACCAAGCGTGAGCAGTACCCGGAGGCGAGCAAGGCGGCTGACGGCCGGCTGCTGGTCGCGGCCGCGGTGGGTGTCGGCGACGACGGGTACAAGCGGTCCGGGCTGCTGCTCGACGCCGGGGTCGACGTGCTCATGGTCGACACCGCGCACGGACACTCCCGGGCGGTGCTGGACATGGTCCGGCGGTTGCGGGCGGACTCGGCGTTCGACGGCATCGACGTCGTCGGCGGCAACGTCGCCACCCGGGCAGGTGCCGCGGCCCTGGTCGACGCGGGCGCGGATGCGGTCAAGGTCGGCGTCGGGCCCGGGTCGATCTGCACCACCCGCGTGGTCGCCGGCGTCGGGGTTCCGCAGATCTCGGCGATCGCGGCGGCCGCGTCGGTGTGCGGGCCGGCCGGTGTGCCGGTGATCGGTGACGGCGGTCTGCAGCACAGCGGCGACATCGCGAAGGCCCTGGTGGCGGGCGCGGACTCGGTGATGGTCGGGTCGCTGCTGGCCGGCGTCGAGGAGAGCCCGGGCGAGCTGGTGTTCATCGGCGGCAAGCAGTACAAGGCCTACCGCGGCATGGGCTCGCTCGGCGCGATGCAGTCGCGGCTGTCCGGGTCCGGCCAGCCGTCGAAGTCGTACTCCAAGGACCGCTACTTCCAGGACGACGTGCTCTCCGACGACAAGCTGGTGCCGCAGGGCGTCGAGGCGCAGGTGCCCTACCGCGGTCCATTGGCCGCGGTCGCCCACCAGCTGGTCGGTGGGCTGCGCGCGTCGATGGGGTTCGTCGGCGCCCCCGACGTGCCGGCCCTGAAGCAGCGCGGCCGGTTCGTCCGGATCACCGCCGCCGGGCTGAAGGAGAGCCACCCGCACGACATCACCGTCACCAGTGAGGAGCCCAACTACACCGTCCGGTAGGCGCCGCCGCACCGTCGGGTAGGCGCCCCGGCCGGTCTCGGTAGGGTCGAGTCGGTGACCGAGGTCGAGATCGGGCGGGCCAAGCGGGCGCGGCGCGCCTACTCCTTCGACGACATCGCGGTGGTGCCGTCGCGGCGGACGCGGGACCCGGGCGAGGTGTCGACCGCCTGGCAGATCGACGCGTACCGGTTCGAGATGCCGGTGATGGCGGCGCCGATGGACTCGGTGATGAGCCCGGCGACCGCGATCGCGTTCGGCCGGGCGGGCGGCCTCGGGGTCCTGAACCTCGAGGGCCTGTGGACCCGCTACGTCGACCCCGAGCCGATGCTGGCCGAGATCGCCGGGCTGAACGAGGCCGCGGCGACCCGGCGGCTGCAGGAGCTCTACGAGGCGCCGATCCACGCCGACCTGATCGCGGCGCGGCTGAAGGAGATCCGCGACGCCGGCGTCACGGTCGCCGGATCCCTGTCCCCGCAGCGCACCCAGCAGTTCGCCGGCACCGTCGTCGGCGCCGGGGTCGACCTGTTCGTGATCCGGGGGACCACCGTCAGCGCCGAGCACGTGTCCGGCCAGGCCGAGCCGCTGAACCTCAAGCAGTTCATCTACGAGCTCGATGTCCCGGTGATCGTCGGTGGGTGCGCGACCTACCAGGCGGGCCTGCACCTGATGCGCACCGGGGCGGCCGGGGTTCTCGTCGGTTTCGGCGGTGGGGCGTCCCACACCACCCGGCAGGTGCTCGGCCTGGCCGTGCCGATGGCCTCCGCGGTCGCCGACGTCGCCGCCGCCCGGCGGGACTACCTCGACGAGTCCGGCGGCCGGTATGTGCACGTGATCGCCGACGGCTCGGTCGGGCGCTCCGGCGACATCGCCAAGGCCATCGCGTGCGGTGCGGACGCGGTGATGATCGGCTCACCGCTGGCCAGGGCGGCGGAGGCGCCCGGCCGGGGCTGGCACTGGGGCACCGAGGCCCACCACAGCGAGCTGCCCCGTGGATCGCGGGTGCACTTCGGTACCGCGGGCACGCTGGAGCAGATCCTGTTCGGGCCGTCCACCGTGGCCGACGGGACGATGAACCTCGTCGGAGCCCTCCGGCGGGCGATGGCGACCACTGGTTACACCGAGGTCAAGGACTTCCAGCGGGTCGAGGTCGTCGTCAGCTGAGGCCTCGTCGACGCCGGGCCGGGCCGGGCCGCGCGCGGTGCGGGAGCCGGGACCGGTCTTGGCGGACACCGCCGGCTCTGCGTACGCTCGCGCCAGTCCCCGGGCCGCCGGGTGGACGGTGACACAAGCCTTTACCTGGCGCGAGTACCGGAGGACGGTGTGGACGAACACGTGCAGCGATGGCTGGCCGGCCGGACGTCGGACGGGCGCAGGTGGGACCGGGCCGAGCTGGTGGGCGCCAAGGGGCTGCTCCGGGTCGACGTGGTGCTGCCGGCGCGTGACGAGGAGGCCACCGTCGGGCCCATCGTCGAACGCATCCGGCGCGAGTTGGTCACCGAGGTGCCGCTCGTCGACGACGTGGTGGTCATCGACTCCGGTTCGGTCGACGCGACGGCCGCGGTGGCCGCCGCCGCCGGCGCCCGGGTCGTCCGCCAGGATCGGGTCCTGCCCCGGCTCGGGGACGTTCCCGGCAAGGGTGAGGCGCTGTGGAAGTCGCTGTTCGCCACCACCGGTGACGTCCTGGTGTTCGTCGACGCCGACCTGCGCGACTTCGACCCCCAGTTCGTCGTCGGGCTGCTGGGGCCGCTGCTCACCGACCCCGGCGTGGACTTCGTCAAGGGCCTCTACGACCGCCCGGTGTCGACCCTGGACCAGGTGCTGCCCGCCGGTGGCGGACGGGTGACAGAACTGGTCGCGCGGCCGCTGCTCGGCCTGCACTGGCCGGATCTCGCCGGCTTCGTCCAGCCGCTGGCGGGGGAGTACGCGGCACGGCGTCGGGTGTTGGAGCAGATGCCGTTCGTGTCCGGCTACGGCGTGGAGATCGGGCTGCTCATCGACCTGCTGGAGCTGGTCGGGCTGGACGCGATGGCCCAGGTCGACCTCGGCGCCCGGTTGCACCGCAACCAGGACGACTTCGCCCTCGGGCGGATGGCGGCACAGATCGTGCACACCGTCCTGCTGCGGCTGGAGACCCACAACCGGGCGGTGCTCACCGGTCGGCCCGGGTCCACCCTGACCCAGTTCCGCCGGGTCGGCGGGCACTACCAGCCCTACAGCACCGAGGTGTCGGTGACCGAGCGGCCGCCGATGAGCAGTGTCCCGGAGTACCGCGACCGCTTCGCCGCCCTGGGCGGATGACGCTCACCGTCCTCGTCAACGCCGGACCCTGGTTGCCGGTCCCACCACCCGGGTACGGCGGCATCGAGACGGTGATCGCCACGCTGGTGCCGGAGCTGCGCCGCCTCGGCGTCCGGGTCGTCCTCGCCACGGTCGGGACCAGTTCGCTGGCCGCGGACGGGTACGTCCGGACGCTGCCGGACGGGCAGCTGCCCCGGGTCGCGGCGCCGTACAACCAGAGCTCCGGCCTGCCACACGCGCACATGGCCGCGGTGGTCCGCGCGCTGCGGGCCGACCGGCCGGCCGACGGGCCCGTCGACCCACCGATCGACATCGTGCACGACCACCTGGAGGTCGTCGGGCCGGCCGTGCTCGCCGCGATGGGGACCCAGGCGCCGCCGGTGCTGCAGACGCTGCACTGGGACCTGCGTAAGCACGCCGAGTTCTACGGCAGCTTCGACGGTGGTGGGCGGGTCTTCTTCGCCGGCGTGTCCCAGGACCAGGTCGCGCGCGCGCCGGCCGCGCTGCGGGCGCAGGTGCTCGGCGCGGTGCCGCTGGCCGTTCCGGCACCCGTGCCGCAGCCCGTGACGCTGGCCACGGGGCAGGACGGCGGGTACGCGCTGGTGCTCGCGAGGATCACCCGGGACAAGGGCCAGGACGTCGCGGCGCGGGTGTGCCGGGCGGCCGGGCACCGGCTGGTGCTGGCCGGGCCGGTGGCGGGAATCGACGACCCGGCGGAGCTCGCCGCCCGGCTGGCCGACCCCGGGGACCCTGTGCAGTCGCACCCGGATGCCGCCTACTGGCGCGAGGAGGTCGCCCCGCTGGTCGACGGAGCACTCGTCCGCTGGGTGGGCGGCGTCGGGGGGGTGGAGAAGGAGCGGTTGCTGCAGGGTGCCCGCGTGCTGCTGGCCCCGAACAGGTGGGCCGAGCCCGGTGCGACCGGGGTGGTCGAGGCGCTCGGCCGGGGCGTGCCGGTCGTCGCGACACCGCTGGGGGTGCTGCCGTCGCTGCTCACCGACGGGGTGACCGGCCTGCTGGCCGCGGACGAGGCCGGGTTGGTCGCCGCGCTGGCCCGGGTCGGGCAGCTGGACCCGGATGCCTGCCGGGCCTCGGTAGCCGACTGGACGCCGGCCGCGATGGCCCGCCGCTATGTCGAGCTGTACCGCGAGGTCCTCGCCCGCGCCGCAACCGGCTGATGCCCTCGGCAGCGCACCGTCGCACCCGCCGGTGTAAATCGGTCATGCCGGTCATGCCGAATCGTCGTTGGACGCATGAGGGACAGCGAGCTTGACTTGACGTCAGTCGACCGGGCCGGTGGACGCGGTCCTTGAGGAGCAAGCAATGCCGATGACCAAGATCTATCTACGACGGGGAAGCACGCCGGAGCACCGTCGGGCGATTTCCGACGCGATCCACGAGTCGCTCGTCAGCGTTCTGGGGATCCCGGACGACGACAAATATCACATCTTCCACGAGCTGGACGCCGACAACCTGATCACGGCGCCGGTCGCTTTCGGCCTCGAGCGCCGGTCCGAGGCCATCTTTATTCAGACGTACTTCGGCGCCCGCCCTGTCGAGGTGCTGCAGCAGCTCTACCGGGAGTTGGTCGCCAACCTGATCGAGCACACCGGTCTGGAAACCAGGGACATCTACATCAACGTCGTCGAGTCGGCTTCGGCGAACTGGTGGGCCGACGGGCGTCGGCTCGACCCGGCTACAGGTTTCGATGAGCGGATCGCCGCCGACAAGGTCCCCACAAGCGGCTGAGCGCGCGGACATCGGACGACTGACGGATCGGATCGTCGCGGCCGGGTGAGCCCGGTCATGACAGCGGCAGGCGAGTCGCGGCTTCCCGCAGGCAGTCGGCGAACTCCACGACGGCCGGCGTGACCATCCCCGGAGGCCGTGCGAGCAGCACGCGGCGGGACACGGGGGCGCCGTCCCGGACGCGGACGAGCCGTACCCCGGCCGGCACCAGCGCGACGAGGTAGGACGGGAGCGTATTGATGCCCCACCCTCCGGCAACCAGGGCGAGCTTGGTCAGCCAGTCGCGAGCCTGGTGCCCGATGGTCGGCCGTCGCGGGAGAGCGGGCCAGACCCCCAGGCCAGGTTCGTTGGGCGTCTGGGGGTTGGAGATCCACGTCGCGTCCTGCAGGTCGGCCAAGCTCACCGACCCGTCGCGCCCGAGGTCACCGAGTGCGGGCACTGCCACGAGCAGGTCGCCTTCGAGCAGCACGTCGAGCTCGAGCGGGGGGTCCTGGTCGTCAGGGGCCGGGTACGGGGGCCTGGCGGAGATGACCGCCAGACCCAGGGTGGAGGCGCGCAGGCTTCGGACGAGCGCGGGGGTGGAGCACTCCCGGGTCACCACCTGCACGTCGGATGTTCGTCGTCGCATCAGACCCAGGGCCTCGGGAACGAGAACCGCCCCGGCGCTGGTGAAGATCCCCAGCCGCGCCGTTCCGCCGTCCGGGTCAGCTCCCTGCAGGACCTGTGCGGCCCGGTCGACCTCGTCCAGAGCCGCCGAGGCGTGCCGCAGCAGGGTCAGGCCCGCGGCGGTGAGCCGGACCCCGCCGGCCTGACGCTCGAACAGTCGGGCGTCAGCGACGCGCTCCAACACCGCCATCTGTCGGGATACCGCGGACTGCGGGTAGCCCAGCGAGACCGCGGCTGCCGTGAAGGACCCACTCTCGGCGATCGCTCGCAACAGCCGCAAGGACGTCGACCGACCACTCCATGACCAGCCAGCATAGAAACCGCCTCAGCACAGCTAGCGACGCATGTCGCCGGAGCGACCGGTCAGCACGCCGACCCTTCGCCGATCACTCACCTGCCCCTGTTGACGGACGGACACCATGAGCAAGTCAGATATCACGGACACCACGGGGAGCGCCGCCCAGGGGCGCGCAGACCGGCTCGGCGGGCGGCTTCCGTTGCTCGCGCCGAGTGGCCTCGACGACGAACAGCGGCAGGTGTACGACGCGCTCACGCACACGGTCGTGCCGGAAGCCGCGGAGAGCGGATTCACGACTCGGCTCGACGACGGGCGGTTCGTCGGCCCCTTCAACGCGCTGCTCCGTGCCCCGAAGATCGCGACCGGGATGGGTCAGTGGACCAGCCAGATCGCCCGGGCCGGGCTCGCCGCCGACGTCCGTCAGGTCGTCATCGTCACCGTGGGTGCCGCGTGGTCGGCCGCGTACGAGATCGACGCGCACACCTCCGCCGCCCGAGCCGTGGGGGTACCGGACGCGGCGATCGAGGCCATCGTGCAACGCCGGCCGCCGCGGGGCCTGAGCGAGCAGGCCGATGTCGCGCACCGGCTCACCACCAGCCTGGTCGTCGACCACATGGTGCCGGACGGGCTGTACCGGGAAGCGACCGCCGCGTTCGGCGTCGCCGAGGTGGTGGCGATCCTGTCCCTGGTCGGCCAGTACCAGACGATCTGCTCGATCCTGGTGTGCTCCCAGGTCCCGGTGCCCGAGCTCGCCGACCCACCACCGAGGCCCGGCAGCCCCGACCCGGCCGCCGGCCACCCCCGAGGCGTCAGCAATCACGGGGCCACCTCATGACTACGGAGATCATCGCGCCGTAGTACGGCGACATCAGCATGCTCACCATCCGCCAGCGGGAGCTGCCCGTACCGGGGCCCGGTCAGCGGCCAACCTGCTGCTCGTCGCCACCACAGCCGCCGAGATGCTCTACGCCAGCAGGGTGCACGGGGGTGAGACCGTCCTTGTCCACGGTGCCTCGGGCGCGACCGGCGTGAGCCTGCTACAGCAGGCGGCCGATCTGGGCGTGCGGATCGTCGCGACAGCCAGCGAACGCAACATGGACCTGCTCCGCTCCCTGGGCGCCGACCCCGTGACCTACGGCCCAGGGTTGGAGCAGCGGGTCCGCGCCAAACACCGGACGGGATCGACGCAGCGCTGGACTGCGTCGGCACGGACGAAGCGATGGAGGTCTCGCTCGCCGTGGTCGCCGACCGCGGCCGGATCGTGTCGATCGCCAACCACGACCCGGACCGGGCACGCGAGCTCGGGACCCGCTTTCTGGACGGCAGGGACCCGGAGAGCCTGGCCTACCGCAACGCCCAGCGGCCCCGACTCGTCCACATGGCCGCCGAGGGCGCGCTCGAGGTGCCGATGGCGCGCACCCTGCCGCTGACAGTCCCGGGCGTGCAAGAGGCGTTCGCGGCGCTCCGGTCAGGACACCCCGGCGGCAAGCTCGCACTCATTCCCGAGCTGCCCGAGCAGTAGGGGGCCGGGCGGCCCGATGAACGGCTCGAACCCGAGCTAATCAACGAGTTCCTGCGTGCCGAGGACGACCGCCAAGGCAAGGCTGTCGGCATCCTCGGTTCCGGGTTCGGCGGTGTAGACGATGACGCGCAGGTCGTCGGCAGCGACGATGAGCACGTCGCAATCGAGTGTGATGCGCCCGACCGCGGGGTGGTCGATGGTCTTTCGTCTTGACGTGTCCTGGCGCGGATCGGGGCCATGGGACTCCCACAGCTCGACGAAGCGTGGGCTCTGCGCGGCGATCTCGCTGACGAGCCGCCTGAGCCTGCGGTCGACCGGATACCGGGCAGCGGTCAACCGCAGGTCGGCAACCTGTCGCGCCACGAGGTCTGCTTGCTCCTCTGCGGAGTGGACTACGCGGGTGCCGGGTCCGATCAGGTTGCGCCAGACCGCGTTGCGTTCGATCTCACGCCAGGTCGACGTGTCGCCCATCAGCGCGTCATACGGTGCGTTGGCGACGATGAGCGTCCAGGTCGCGTCGTACACGGCGACCGGCGTGTTCGCCAATCGGTCGAGCAGGCGCTGCACGCTCGCCGTGACGCGCGATGGGACGACATCGAGGCCGGGAGCGGCGTGCCCGGCCAGGCGGTAGAGCAGGTCACGCTCCGTGTCGGGCAGCCGTAGTGCCCGGCCGAGGGCCTCTACGACCTGCGGCGAGGGTGAGGTCGCCCGCCCCTGTTCGAGCCGTGTCAGGTAGTCGGCCGAGATTCCTGCCAACGCCGCCAGCTCTTCGCGGCGTATCCCAGTCGCCCGGCGGTGTCCACCCAGCGGCACACCGACCGCCTCAGGCGCGAGATGGTCACGCCAGCGGCGCACCATCCGCCCGAACTCCCACGACTGCACCCTCCCAGTGTGCGCGACGGTGCGGCCGCTGTCCTGGACCCGGCAGTCCTAGGACAACCGGACGACTGCCTAACGGCCCATCGGTGTCGGAAGCTCGAACCATGACAATCACACTCGTCACCGGGGCGACCAGAGGCCTCGGCAAGGAGACAGCCCGCCAACTGATCGCCGCCGGCCACACCGTCTACATCGGCGCCCGAGACGAAGCCCGAGGCCGCGAGACCGCCGAAGAACTCGGTGCCCGTGCCGTCCACCTCGACGTCACCGACGACGTCTCAGTCACCGCAGCCTTCAGCCGACTGCAGGCCGACGGCGGACTCGACGTGCTGGTCAACAACGCCGGTATCGCCATGCTCGCGCTCAACGGCCCCGACGCGCTTCGTGTCTTCGACACCAATGCGGTCGGGATCATCCGCGCCACCGAAGCGGCGCTTCCGCTCCTGCGGCAGTCGGCGAACCCGGTCGTCGTCAACATCTCCAGCGCACTCGGCTCCTTTTGGGCCAACCACCAGCCCGACCGCCCCGCGTCACAGGTCTCCGCGATCGTCTACGGCGCGAGCAAGGCCGCCGTCTCCATGCTCACGGTCCAGTACGCGAGAGCCGTGCCCGAGATCAAGTTCAACGCCGTCGAACCGGGCTACACCGCGACCGAGCTCGGCGGCCAGGCAAACCCCCACGGCCGCCTCGTCGAGATCAGCGCACGCGCCATCGTCCGGATGGCCGTCCTCGGCAGCGACGGCCCCACCGGCACCTTCCAGGAAGACAACGGCGAGCTCGGCTGGTAACCACCGAATGTCATCGCGGCATTCACAATGGGGGCCCCTCGTCGGGCCCTCGTAACGGCCGTTGCGCCATGGGCCCGTCAGCCAGTTGAGGCTGTGGCGCCCCGGGCCGAAGGGGGTGTGGGGTGCCGCGCCCCGGTGGCTGGGGTAGAGGACGCGCCGATTCCTGCGATGACGGCCGTTGCTATGGTATCCACGGAAACATGGCGTTAGCGAGATTGCGTTACCGTTGGAAGGTGATCGATGCGACCAGCCGCCGGAGCGACACACGGTCGAAGATCGTCGATGTCGCTGCACGACTGCTCCGGGAGCACGGACCGGCGGCGGTCACCACCCGCGGGGTTGCCGAGGCAGCCGGTGTGCAGGCGCCGACGATCTACCGTCTGTTCGGCGACAAGGACGGCCTGCTGGAAGCCGTGGCCCAGCACGTCATGGCCACCTATGTATCGGCCAAAGCGGCGGTCGTGGCGGCGGCGTCGGCGGGTGACGTCGATCCGCTGGAGGATCTGCGCGCCGGGTGGCAGACGCAGATCGAGTTCGGCGTCGCCAATCCGGCCCTCTTCCGTCTCTTGAGCGATCCGGGCCGAGTGCTGCACTCGCCGGCGGCGCAATCGGGCAGGCACGTTCTGCAGTCGCGGGTCCACCGGGTCGCGGTGACCGGGTGGCTCCGGGTCAGTGAGCAGCGCGCCGTCGACCTCATCCAGGCCGCCGGAATCGGTGCGATCCAGACGCTGCTGTCGACGTCGCCTGAGCACCGCGATCCCGGTCTCGCCGACGGCATGTTCGAAGCCGTCTCCCGGCAGGTGCTCACCGATGCCCCCGACCGCGGACACAGCGGGTCAATGGCGACGGCGGTCGCCTTCCGGGCCATCGCACCGGAACTCGACATGCTCAGCCACGCCGAACGGCAGCTCCTGACCGAATGGGTCGACCGCGCCATCGACGCCCTGTAGGTCGAGTCGAAGCGGTCATCGCCGACCAGGTCGACCTACCGGCGCGGCTGACCGCGGCAGGACTCGTGGCCGAAGCTCCGGAGACGTTGCTGGTCGCCGACATCAGCCGCCTCGATCTGACCACCGGCGCCCCCGGCGGAGTCGAGCTGGTCCGGGTGGCCGACCCCGCCGGCGCCGCAGCGATGGTCCAGGTCCACGACCAGGTCTTCGGCGGGGACCACGCCGCAATCGGACGAACCGTGCTCGCCCGGCTCGCCCAAGATCCACCGACGGTCGCGGCCGTCCTGGCGCTGGCCGGTAAAGTCCCGGGTGTCGTCCGGGCGGCTGGAATTCGCACGCGGCACCGACTTCGCCAGCATCTGGGGCGGCGGCACCGTGCCGACGTGGCGTCGACAGGGCATCTTCCGGGCACTGGTCGCCTTCCGGGCCCGACTCGCCGCCGAAGCCGGCTTTCGGTTCCTGCAGGTCGACGCAACCCCCGACAGCCGACCGATCCTGCGACGCCTGGGCTTCATCGAGCTCGCCACCACCACACCGTTCACCCATCAATGACCACCCCGACGATCAACCGCCCCACCGGACTGAATGGCGCGGCCTCCGGGGGGCGCCGATACAACGGGTGTGGTCAGCGTTGTTGATCGCCGCCTCCAGCCGTTCAACCCTGGCGTGAGCCCGCGGCGAGCGCGTCGAGGTCGCGCACGGCGTAGCGATGGTGCTCCCACTCCTCGCGCAGGATGACGTGCAGGCAGCCGAGCACGGTCTTCTCGTGGTCGGGGTTGCAAGGGTTCGGGCGGGCTCCGGACAGGTCGGATGGTGTGACGGTGGCGAGGAAGTCCCCGACCTGCGCGACCCGATCCGCGCGAGCCTGCAGCACCTCGCCGTACCGCGGGGTTCCCGTGGCGAAGACGGACATGTCGTGGCCGTCGGTCGGGTAGCCGGCGTACGGCTGGCCGACGGGTGGTACGGCTCTGCCAGCCGCAGGACCGTCCGCCGGAGCCAGATGTCGGTGGCCATCACCAGGTGCCGCAGCGTCTGCGCGAACGACCACTCCCCGTTCACCGACACGTCGACGGTGCCCGCCGACATCGCCGCGACCCGCTCGAGCGTGGCCGCCCAGGTGCCCCCGACCGCGGCCCAGGCCGCTCGCAGGCCCTCCGGGTCGGACGCGCGCCGCCGGGCACGCCCCGGGTACCGGCGGTCGAGCTCGGCTTCCACGAGCGGGACCACGTCGACGCCGTTGACGACCAGGGAACCACCCTGCTCGGACAGCCACGGCCCGTCGATGTCGGCTCCCTGCACGTCCACGCCGCGCATCACTACGCCTGACAGGTCGGCCCCGACGAACCGGGCTCCGCGGAGATCGGTTTCGACGAATCGGGCCGCGGTGACGTGGTCAGACTCCTCCGCTGTGGTCATCGGCCGACCCTGCCACGGCGTCGCGAACCTACGGGTGGGTACCGGTCATCTCGGCGGTAGGTCTTGACGGCTGGATCGGCGCAAGCCGGCAGGCGAGTTGCCGTGCCTCGGCAACCTGTCCCAGCGTTCCGCGTCCGATCGGTTTTGGGACGTTGGTAATGGCACGGTGTGGGCCGTGTCGAAAGTCGTGTTGTGGTGCGATGAGCGTCCGTAGGTACACAGCTCTCACACAAGTTTCGGTACGCACGTCGTAGGCGAGGCTCCTCGAGCTTGGTAGACGACCGCAGCTCCACGGACAGTCCGGTGTGTCTGAGCGGTCTTGATGCCCGAGGAAAGCCCGGACGCAGACTTCGTTGGCTGCGTGTAACCGCGGGTCCGCTGCCACCGGCCCGGCCGACTTGGTAGGCCAGTTGCACCGCCGGAAAGGTCTCGTGGTCGAGTGGGAATAGGTCCCACGCTGGGGCTGAGACCAGTCGAATCTCGTCGCCGCGCCAGGGACGCGGTCTGGCCAGCCCAGACCGAGGGAGATCGCCAGGCGCATGTCCGGTGGGCTGACCTGAGCGATGGTGGATCCATCGACAAAGTCGACCATCGAGTGGATGCATGACTGCGGGTGGCCTATGACGGCGATCTTGTCGATGGGCATCCCGAACAGGTGGTGGGCCTCGATGACCTCCAGCCCTTGTTGATTAGGGTCGAGGAGTTGATCGCTGACGTGGCCGCCTCGGTCGTCACCGGCCAGATCACAACAGCCGACCTGATCTCACGCGGCGACCCCAGCCGGCGACACAGGAACCGCTGAACCGGGTCAAGCTCCGAACCGCCTCCTGCAAGACTCCACACCACCGTCGTTGCCGCGGCCACCTGAATCCGCCGTGGTTCAGCTGGGACAGTCGCGGCGTGAGCGGGCTGTGTTTGGGTACGCGCGGTGTTCGGCCGACGAGTGGACCTGACCGCGTAGGAAGACGTGGTGGGCGGGCTCGCGGTGGCAGGGGTGCGAACCTCACTTGGGGGCTGTTCGGTGGTCTAGACGGCGTCGGCGGCGGCCTTGAGCCGGTCTGCCAGTGAGCGGAGGAGACCGCGCAGCTCGTCGGGGTGCTCGACGACGAACGGTGCTTCCAGTCCGGCGAGCATCGCGGGTACCCAGTCCAGCCGCTCGGCTCCCAGCTGCATACGGGCCCAGCCAGCGGGTTCGGCGATGTTCTCGACGGAGGCGACTCCCGGCGGCAGGCGGGACCGCACGCGTTGCGGGTGTCGTGGATCCGTATCGAGATCGCGTGCTGGTATGGCGCTTCGGCGAACCCGGACAGTAGGCGCTCGACCGCGTCGAACCCGCTGGGAACGTCGAAGGTCCCAGCCAGGATTTCGGGGGCTGTGATCCGGTCTAGGCGAAAGGTACGGGTGTCGCCGCTGGCCGAGTCGGCTCCCACGACGTACCAGCGGCCGGAACGGGCGACGAGTCCGTAGGGGTGGACGGTCCGCTCGCTGCACCGCCCGTCCGAGGTGGCGTAGCCCAAGGCGACCGGGCTGCGGTCCCGTGCCGCCTCGGCCAGGACGAGCAGGACGGTCGTCTCGACCGGGACCGGAGGCCGACCGCCGACGGTGACCTCAACGGTCCGCAGCAGCGCGTCCAACCGACGTCCCAAGGTTGCGGGGAGCACGCGCTGCAGCTTGGCTGCGGCGCTCTCGGCTGCGGCGGCGGAGGTGGGCACCAGGCCCGCCCGACGTCCGGCGACCAGGCCCAGCGACACCGCGAGGGCCTCGTCGTCGGTGAGCATCAGCGGAGGCATCCGGTACCCAGCTGCCAACCGGTAGCCGCCGTATCGACCCCGCACCGACTCCACCGGGATGCCTAGATCAGCTAGGTGAACGGCGTAGCGACGCACGGTGCGCTCTTCCACGCCGAGCCGGTCCGCCAGCTCACCGACGTTGCGGGTGCCGCCGGCCTGCAGGATCTCCAGCAGAGTGAGCACTCGAGTGGTCGGTCGCGTCACTGCGGAAGTCTCCCGCGAATACCGGACCGGTTCTGTCCACTTCCCGTTCTAGCGTCCCGGCCATGACTACCTCAGCTCCCGCCAGCGCCACCGGACACGCCCTGGTGTCGGTCCGCCTCATCACCGACGACCTCACTCGCCTCGTCGGGTTCTACGAACGGGTCACCGGTGGATCAGTCCGCTGGTCCACGCCCGACTTCGCAGAACTGCAGACGCCCGCCGGCACGTTGGCCATCGCCAGCACGGGCACGGTGGCGCTGTTCGGGCCGGGCGCTGCCCGCCCAGCGGACAACCACACCGCGATCATCGAGTTCCTCGTCGAAGACGTCGACGAGGAGTACGACCGGATCAAGCAGCTCCCCACCGAGTTCGTCAACTCCCCAACGACGATGCCGTGGGGCAACCGCTCACTGCTGCTCCGGGACCCCGACGGCAACCTCGTCAACCTCTTCACCCCCGTCACACCCGACGCCAAGACGAAGTTCGGACGCTGAACGGTCGCCCGGGCGCCGCCGTGCCGAGACGATCGTTTCCGGGCCGTTGAGTGCGGTGTTCTGGTCTTCGTGCCGAGGCCCGCGCGTGCGGTGGTGGTTGTCCGTTGTTCGGGAGGTGGGCGGCGGTGGTGCTCGTCGAAGCGAGGGGAATGATCATCACCGGTGGGAGCACGCGCGGGGCGGGGTGCTGAGTGAAGGGCCGTTCAGGTGAATCGGGAGGGCCGGAGGGGCTGCAGTTCTTCGGCTTGGACGCCGTCGACGATTTCGCGGGCTACGAGTCGACCGACGGTGGGGGCCAGGGTGACGCCGGAGTGCATCACCGCCAGGTAGCCGCCGGCTGCGGTGGGGATGGGACCGATGACGGGGGAGCCGTCGGCGGGCATGGGTCGCATGCCCACGCGGACGCTGACCAGCTCCGTGTCCTCGGCGCCGGAGAACGAGGACTTCAGCTGGTCGAGCATCCGGTGCCCGGCGCGGTCCAAGTCCTGCTGGCTGGTCTGCCTGTCGTAGTCCGAGGCGACGAGGAGGTGGCCGTCGGCGGTCTCGCGGACCTCGAGCTGATCGTTGGCGACCAGCGTGCGCACCACCCCGGGTGGGGCGGTGAACCGCATGAGCAGCGCCGGCGAGGGCGCGACCGGCAGGGTGAAGCCGAGCGGGGCGCAGAGCAGCGGGGCGTCGGAGCCGCTGGCCAGCACGACCGTCCGGGCGGGTAGGAAGCCCGCCGACGTCTGCACTCCGAGGACATGGCGGTCGCGGACCGGCAGCCCGTGAGCGGCGACCCCGGTGTGGACCGTGGCGCCGTGGTCGCGTGCCCCGTCGACCAGTGCCTCGGTGACCGCGACGGGGTCGACAGCGCCGTCGGTCGCTCGCAGCACGGCTTGTGCCGGTGCTGTCTGCAGGTGCGGCTCGAGCCGGGTGACCTGTGAGGCGTCGATGAGCTGCCGGCCATGGGGATCGTCGTCGGTGACGGTCGGCTCGTCGTGGCCCCAGGACAGCGACCCGGTCCAGCGGACCCGGACCCCGGCCAGTTTCCGCTCGAGCCTGCGGTAGTCCTCCAGCACGGCGCGGCGCAGCAGGAGCTGTTCCCGTGGCGCGGTGTCTGCTCCTCGGCCGATCCAGGCGAAGGAGACGCCGCTGGCACCGGACGCCGGCAGCGCCCTGTCCAGCAGCACGACGTCCGCGCCGGCGCGGGCCAGGTGGTAGGCCACCGAGGCGCCGACGATCCCAGCGCCCACGACCACCACGTCGAAGGTGGTCGTCATCGGCTGAGCCGACCACCGAGCTGGCCGAAGTGCAACGGCCTTCCTGCCCCGGACCCTGCGTCGTTATCCATCGGTCGACCTTGATCCCGGCCGGGGAAGGTGGAGCGGGGCAGTCTCGCAGTCAGTCCGCGATCGGCTCGGGTCGGGGGTTGGTCCGCCCCCGTGTCGGCATAGTCCTCGACGACGTCCTGCTTACTCTGTCTGGACGCGAGGCGTCAGCGGTCGGTCCAGGAGGGTGCCGAGCCTGGTCACCTCCTCGTGCAGCGCCTCACGTGGCGGTTCCCCGCGCTCCGCGAACCACATCACCCCGACCTCGGTGTCCCTGGCGGACCAGGTGCCGCTCACGACGCCACCGGCGACGACGAGGTTCGCCCTGCGGGTGATCAGCGCACGGCGAGCCGGCGGGACGACGTGCTCGTCCTTGGTGCCTGGTCCCATCACCCACTGGTCGTGCCCCGGCAGGAGCCGCACGACGTCCGTGGGCCGGCTCGCCATCAGTTCGTCGTGGTCCTCACGGAGGACGTAGGCGTCCGTGCCCTCGACATCGACCGACTCCATCCGGTCGTGGAGCGTCGCCAGCCAGGAGTCCAGGCGCTTGCGGCCGGCGCTGAGCCCGTTGCCGAGCCAGTGGTGGACGTGGTCACGGGTCGCCGGGCCGTAGGCCCGCAGGTAGGACCTGATCGCGTGGGGCCCGGCCTCGTCGACGTCCCAGACCCCGGCCCAGCGCGGGTTGTCGTCGAGCCTTTGGAGGGTGAGCTGACCGTCGCGTGGCGGCCCGATGCTCAGGTCGCCCTGCCACGCCAGCGGCTTGACCAGCGTGTCAGCGCCCCCGTCGAAGATCGGGCGCAGGTGACGGTAGGCGGCTGTGCGTGTCACCACGGCACCGAGCTCGGCGACAGTCAGCGGCCCGCCCACGAGCGCCTCCCGGACCGCCTCGCGGAAGGCCGGCCAGTCGGCCGGCTCGAGCCCGTAGTGCTCCTGCCAGCTGGGCAGCTCCCACTGACGACCGGACGCCCGGAGCGCCAGGTAGGCGCCCCCGTCCTCCGGCGTCAGGTAGTGCGTCGCACCTCGGAAGGCAAACGACGTGATGACGCGCCCCTGAGCGAGGGCGTGGGCGAGCTCACCGCGCCGCGACCGGGTGCGCCGGACCCAGACGGCGAGCTCGGCCGAGCCCTCGTTCATCGCCGGGACCGCCCCGAGCCGGCCCACCACGCCCGCGACTGACTCCTCGCCGACGGGCTCGAGCAGCTGTCGCCGCATCCGCCACCCGAGGGCCTGGGACCACGTGATCGACACCCTCGGAACGTATCCGCAGTGAACGACGCTCCCCCCGCCGGTGGCGTGCGCTCACTCCTCACGTCAAGGACAGCCTCCGTCCTCCCGCAGGTCGACCGAGGGCACCACCTGCAGTCGCACAAGAGGAACGACTAGCGGGACAGCGTCCGTTAGCGGATCGGCGAGCGGCACATGATCACGGCCGCGCCCCTCGTGTCGTAGGGGTATGACAGCCCTTTCGTCCAGCGGTCGTCGAAGTGTCCGCGCCACGTGGCACGGTGTGGTCATGACTGAAGCATCTGCCGCTGTTGACGACCGCCATCCGGCTGACGCAGTCACGGGGATGGTGGACCACGTGCTCAAGCTGGCCGTGAGCTGGCCGCGGTGGGACGGGGATCCGATCGAGGTGCCGGTCGAGGGCGAGGCGCCGCGGGTGTACACGCCGCACAAGGCGGTGCGCCGGGTCGCCGATCACCTGTTGGACCACCTCGCTGAGCTTGAGGCTCGGGTCGCCGGTCGACCGACGGAGCCCGACGAGTGGCACGGCTCCATGGTCACCACGCCGGCGGACCTGGCGCCGTTCACCTCCGAGGACCTGGATGAGGCCAGGAGTCGGCTGCGCAGGCTGGCGCAGATCTGGGACGTCCGCCTGCGGAGCTTGTCGGACGAGCAGCTTGACTTCGCAAGCGGCGGTGCGTGGACGCTCAGGAAAGTCGCCATCCACGTCACCGAGTCCGCCTTCTACGCCGAGTCCGTCGGGGACCTGTCCCGATAGCCAAGGCCGTGTCGGTGGACTAAGGGCAGACTCGCGTCCGGCCAGGGTCGTCGCGTGATCACGTGTCCGGTAGCCGAACCTCCAGCGGAACGATGAGCGGCCGCAACCCGCGGGGCAGTGTCGCGCTGCGCTCCTGCGTGGGGTAATTATGGCCGGTGACGGAACGCAGCTTGGTGGTCATTTCTGGAAGCACCCGTGCCGCCTCGACCAATACCGCCTTCGCGCGCACGGCCGCCGCCCATCCCCCGGCAGGAGCCACCGTGACCGCCTGGACCGCCCTGGCCGGACTTCCCCACTTCGACCCGGATCTCGACCGCGACCCGTTGCCCGCACCCGTTGCCGCGCTGCGTGACCTACTGGCTGGAGCGGACGCGGTCGTCCTGTGCACGCCGGAGTACGCCGGCGCCCTTCCGGGAGCCTTCAAGAACGCCCTGGATTGGACCGTGGGCAGCACCGTGTTCAGCGACAAGCCCGTCGCCTGGATCAAGGTCGCTGCCGACGTCCGCCGCGGTGAAGGAGCCCACGCCGAGCTGGCCACGGTGCTCGGCTTCGTACAAGCCCGCGTGCTGCCTGAGGCCTGCACGCATGTGCCCATCGACCGCAACGCCGTCGATGCCAACGGGCAGATTGCCGACCAGACGACTGTCCGTGCCGTCACCGGCGCCATCGCCGCGGTGCTGGCCACCCTCCCCGCGGCCGACCCGCAGTCGCAGTAGCCGAACGCTGAGCGGGACGCTGTGCCGCCGGGCGTGCTCGGCGGCCAGGCTGGAGGGGTTTTGCTTGAGATACGTCGTCAGCGGTCTGCGCGGGAGCCGACGTAGCCGGCGTTTCCTGGTCGTGCCGGCCTGGTGTTGTTTCCTTCCAGGCGGCCAGGGGAGGACGATGTTGGTGCTAGCCGCCCAGACTTGACTACGGCCGGTCGGGGATAGCGTCGGTGGATGTCAGTGACCATCGCCCAGGCGCGTGATGCCGAAGCGACAGACCGGATCCTGCGCGGACTGCCCGACTGGTTCGGCATCGAGGAGGCTATCGACCAGTACGTCCGCGACACCGACGACGAGCGACTCGACTCGATTATCGCCTATGACCGCCAGGTTCCTGTCGGCATCGGGCTCGTCAGGTGGCCGCAACCGAGATCGGCCGAGGTTCACCTGCTGGCCGTCGAAGCCGGCAATCGGCGGTCTGGGATCGGAGCACTTCTCATCCAGGCAGTTTCGGACTACGCCCGCCGGCATGGGGCAGAACTTTTAAGCGTTCACGGTCGGACCATCGTTCGCGAACGAGCCATACGCACAGACTCGACGCTTCTATGAAACTGTCGGCTTCTTACCCCTCCGGGAGTTCGACAACATCGCCTGGGACGGCCCCACCCTTGTTATAGTCAAGCTTCTCTGAACGACCCCTGAGCGGGCCCGGTGGCCTCCCACGAACGATCCTCCAGCGGGACACGGGTGGCTTCCCTGCGACGGTCAGCCGGTCACCGAGGACCTGGCTCGTCTCCGCCGAGGGTCACCCAGTATTCGACGCCTTCCATTAGTTGAGCGTCCCGAGCGCGCCAGAATGCGGCACACCGGAAGGTGTCCGCTTCGGCGACGATTTCCACTTCAGCCACCGCGGCATCGGCGTCAGCAACGACCCGCAGCACCGTCAGGTCACCCCACGGCTCGGGGTAGCGTTCCTGCATGCCAATGACCGCGTCGCGTCCGTTGAGGGTCTCCGCGGTTGCGGGCATCTGCAGCCGCACATCGGGGTGCAACAGCAGAGCGGCCGCGGTCCAGTCACGCGCTTGGTAGCGCTCGTACAACGAGCGGACGAGTCCTGCGACGGTGCCCACAGTCGGATCCTGCCACGGCGGAAGATGACTGGCGGCAGTCCCATACGCCGATCGTTTAGCGGAACACACGGAGTATCAAGCTTGAGCCGGGCGATGCTGGGCGCGGTCAGGTGAGGGGCAGGTGGATCGCCTGCTGGAAGCCGCCGTCTGACTGGAAGGTGATGGACAGTGTCATCGCGGTGGTGGTTGCGAGCCCAGTGGACTCTTGACCTGACGTTGGCTGAGGACACCGAAGCACGCACGGTTGGATTCAACGTGCTGCAGGCGCTCGCTGGCCCCGGTCGGTGCGGGCGTCCGCGATGGCGAAGGAGTAGCCCTGGCCGGTCACGGCGCGCTGGTGCTGGCGGTCCAGAAACGCGCGCACCGCGCCCGCATCGGCTGCTGGCGGCACGGTCGTGATCAGCGGGATCAGCGGGTCACTGCTGGCCTCGACCACCAGGCCCGCGTCGGCAGGTGTGAACGCGCGCAGCACCAATGGCGGGTCGTACAGACGAGGCAACTCCAGCGCATCGGACACAGGACCACCCAACCCTTCCGCGACCGTGCCCGGTAGGCGAACGTCTAGTGGGACCCGCTTCGGCTCGAGCGCATCCTCCCGCCGGTGTCGCGCACGTTCGGTCAACGGAGCAACGTGAGCTTGAGTCCCTCGTGCGAGGCGACGAACCCGAAACGTTGGTAGAAGCGGTGGGCGTCGGCTCGTGACTTGTCCGTGGTCAACTGGACCTGAGCGCACTGGCGACGGCGACCAACTCGCCGCCCGCGCCGCGCGCGCCCGGACGACGTAACGGATCTGGCGGAACATGGCCCTGCTGGGATCCTCTGGACGACTGGGTCAGCGGGCGGCGTACCGGCTGATCACGTCGACGCAGCGCCGGTACTGCGCGGGGGACGCGGAGTTGGTCCAAGCGAGCATCTCCAGCGCCCAGTCGATGGCGAAGGCAGGGACCAGGCTCGCGTCCGCCGACCCGAGATCGGTAACCCGCGCATAACCGCGGCGCAGCAGATCCGGACGGTCGTGCAAGGGTTCGCCGGCCGACACCTCCCAACGGGCGAGGTCGAACGCCGGCGATGCGGGGCCGGCGAACTCCCAGTCGATGACGCCGACGATCGCCGCATCGTGGACGAGGAGGTTCTTGGGAAGGAAGTCCCCCTGGGCGAGCGAGGCGGCCGGCGCCAGACGGGTCGTCGCCTCCTCACGCAGCACGGCGGCGCCGCGCTCAACGGCCTCGGCCGCCACCGGGCCGAGCGTCCCCTCGACCTGACGCACCACGCGGGCCACGGCGTGAACCTCAGGGACGCGCAGCTCGTGCCGGATGCCGATACCGCCGTCCGGGGCGACGCTGTGCACCCGGGCCAGCAGTTCACCGGCGTCCATGACGAGGTGCTCGAGATCGCGGACCGTCAACGTGCTGAGCACATCGTCGAACGAACGGCCCGGCAGGAACTGCTGGACCGAGAACGACAGCAGCTGCTCGTCGTGCAGCACATGCGCGAGGCCGAGGATCTCCGGGGTCGGCACGCCGACGTCGCGGACCTGCCCCATGAGGTGTGCCTCGTCCATGAACCAGGGCGAGGGCCGGCGCGCGATCCGCACGACCACCGAACCGGCGCCGACCAGCTCAACGCGGTAGGTCTCGTTCAGCCCACCACCGGAGAGGGGGACGAGCCGCTCGACGTCACGGCCGCACACCGACTCCACCACTCCGTCGATCACCGGCCGAGGGGTGTCCAGCACCGTCCGAGCGTCCCACTTGACGACCGGTGACCGGACAGCAACGTCAGCAGACGAAGGGGATCAGCTTCTTGGTCCGCTCGCTGTAGGTCGTGTAGCCGAACAGGTCGCGCCGCAGCAGCTGTTCCTCAGCGACGATCCGCCTCCGGTAGACCCCACCGAGCAGTCCAGCGATGAGGGCAAGGACGGGGGCGCTGCTGGACGTGCAAGCGAACCCGACCCAGGTCAGCAGCGAACCCAGGTACCCCGGGTGGCGGACCCAGCGGTAGGGCCCACTGTCGACCACCGTCTGTTGGCCGTCCTCGACGCGCAGCGTGCGCGTATAGGACCCGCCCAAGGCGCGCATGGACCACGCCCGCAGCGCCAGACCCGCGGCCTGCATCAGCAGACCGGCCGGCGCCACCGCTGGCGGCAGCGCCGGACCAGGCAACCATCGCCTCAGCAGGGGAAGGTCGCTGGCTACGGCATACGTCACAACGACTGCGCGGGTAGTTCCTCGGTCCTGCTCGGAGGGGCTGACCTGGTCTTCTTGCGGTGGGCCAGCGCGTCCGAATGAGGAACGGCTATCGGGACGCCTGGCACGCACCGCGCATGTGTGCCACGCTGCTGCTACGGATGCCACGCTCGTGCTGGGACAGCAGGGCCGCCTCGTGATCCCGGCGGAGGTGCGCACTGCCCTGGGACTGGCTCCTGGCGATCGGCTGCATTTGCACATCTCGGGCCAGCGCCTAGTGCTGGAGCGGCAACAGGACGCCGCGGCGGAGTTGCGCGGCCTAGCGGCAAGCATCCCTCGCACCCGCTCGCTCGTGGAGGAGCTCCTGGCCGAGCGGCGAGTGGCTGCGGCCTCTGAATGACGGTTCTGGACGCCTCGGCGGTCCTTGCGCTGGTGCACGACGAACCGGGCGCCGACGTCGTGTCCGACGAGCTCGCATCGGCGGTCCTGGGAGCGGCGAACCTGGCGGAGGTGATCGGCAAACTCGTCGATGCGGATGTCGATGTCGGCCGGGTCCGTGAGCTGCTCACCGCAGCCGGAGTGACGATCGAGCCGGTCCTCGAGGAGGACGCCGAGCTGGCTGGCGCGATGCGTGCTCTGCCCGGAGGTCGAGCATTGTCGCTTGGGGACCGATGCTGCCTGGCGCTCACGCTGCGCAGCACACCCGCGGAGGTCCTGACCGCCGACCGCGCGTGGGCAGACCTGAACCTTCCGGTTCACGTGCGCCTGCTCCGATAGCCGATCCTCTACCGATACGCCCGTCTGGTCTTGGTCAGGCCGTTGTTTGTCGCTTCCCGCTCACCGTTCACCGGCGGACGCTGTCTGGGTGAGCACGGCGGCGAGCCGGGCGAGGGCTCCGGTGAAGGCGTGCTCGGGCGGGGTGCCGTAGCCGACGACCAATGCCGGGGCGTGATCGGTGGTCGTGGTGTAGGAGCCGAGACCGGCAAGCGCCAGGCCGTGGCGGGCGGCGTTAGCGACGATCGCTCCTTCGGTCCGACTGGGGGGTAGTTCCACCAGAGCGTGGAGGCCGGCGGCGATGCCGGTGGCCCGCAGCGGGGGGACTTGGTGGCTCAGGGCGCTGACCAGACGGTCCCGCCGCCTGCGGTAGGCGAGGCGGGAGCGACGCACGTGGCGGTCGTAGGTGCCCGAGTCGATGAGCTGGGCCAAGGTGAGCTGATCCAGGCTGGGGCTTTGACGGTCGGCCAGGACCTTGGCCGAGATCACGTCGTCGACCAGGTGGGCGGGGAGCACCAGCCAAGCCAACCGTAGGCCGGGGGCCAGGCTCTTGCTGGCGGTGCCGGCGTAGACGACCCGGTCGGGGGCGAGGGCCTGGAGGGCCCCCACCGGTTGGCGGTCGTAGCGGAACTCCCCGTCATAGTCGTCCTCGATGATCAACCCCGAGCGCTGGGCCGCCCACCGGAGCGCGCCGGCTCGCCGCTTTGGAGCTAGTGCGACGCCGAGGGGGAACTGGTGGGCCGGGGTCAGGACCGTGCCGGCCGCGTCGCCGAGCCCGTCCACGACGGCGCCGTGGCCGTCTACGGGCACTGCCTGGACCGACAGCCCGCTGGCCGCGGCTACCCGGCGGTGCTCTGCCAGACCGTAGGACTCCATGGCAAGCGTGGTGGCGCCGCGAGAGGCCAGCACCTGGCACACCAGAGCTAGTCCTTGGGTGAAACCCGAGCACACCACGATCCGCTCCGGATTGGCTCGAACTCCGCGCGCTCGGGACAGGTAGCCAGCGAGGGCCTGCCGCAGCTCCGGCCGTCCACGAGGGTCGCCGTAACCCAACGCCTCGGCCGGCGCCGCGTCGAGCGCCCGGCGCACGGCCGCCAGCCACGCCGCCCGGGGGAAAGCGGACACGTCCGGCGAGCCTGGACGGAGGTCGTAGCGAAGCCCGGCGACGGGCGGGGCAGGCGTCTGGCTCGCCTCCATCGTCGAGGCCGGGTCGGCGACCCAGGTGGCCGAGCCGGCCCGGGCCACCAGCCAGCCTTCAGCCACCAGCTGCCCGTAGGCGTCGGCCACCGTGTTGCGGGCCACGCCCAGGTCGAGGGCCAGGGAACGCGAGGACGGCAGGCGCAGCCCAGGGGCCAGCCGCCGGGTGCGCACCGCATCGCGCAACGCCTCTTCCAGACCGGCCCGGACCCGGGAACCGGGCCGCTCCAGGTGCAGGTCGAGACCGAAAGTTGCCCACGAATCTCGCATCGATTTGGACCATAGCCCTAGGCCGGTAAAGCCGTAGCGTCCAAGCCATGACCACGACCACAGACCTCCGGGCAGGAAACACCCCGTCGGTCCCTGTCCGGCTGGACTTCGAGCGCCACGCTGCCGGCTTCTCCCGGGCCCTGTCCGCGCTGGACAAGGCCGCCGCCAAGGAGGCCGATCGCGTCGAGTTGGACCCCAAGCTGCGGGAGCTGGTGCGAGCGAGAGCGTCGCAGCTCAACGGCTGTGCCTACTGCATCGACATGCACACCACTGACGCCCGGGCCATCGGCGAGACCGAGCAGCGCCTGTACGCCTTGTCCGCTTGGCGAGACACGCCGTTCTTCACCGACCGGGAGCGGGCGGCCCTGGCCTTCACCGAGTCGGTGACCCTCATGGCCAGCGACCACATGCCCGATACCGCCTACGAGGCGGTCTCCGCCCGCTTCAGTCCGGACGAGGTGGCCGCCCTTGTCGCCCTCATCGTCACCATCACCGCCTGGAACGCCATCGGGGTGGCCACGCATGCCTGGGTTCCGGGGAGCTACCGGCCGTGACCGGCGAGACGACACCCTCGCAGACCAGGAATCCGTCGAGCGTGGCCGCTGTCTACTTTGACGCCTGGAAGAGCAACGACATCGAGCGGGTGCGCCCGCTCCTACACGACGACGTCACCTTCGTCGGTGCTCTCGGGTCCACCCGAGGCGCCGAGGACACCCTGGCCGGCCTGGGCGGCATGTTCGCCATGACCAAGCAGGTCGAAGTGGTCAAGCGCTGGGTGGACGGACCAGACGTGCTCACGTGGTTCGAGCTGCGCACCGCCACCGCCGGCCCCCTGGCCATCGTCAATTGGAGCCATGTCGAAGCCGGTCGTATCACGCGCATCCGGGTCACCTTCGACCCCCGTCCACTCCTGTCATGACCATCAGCGTCGACAAGCTGCGCCACCTGCTCCTCGCGCTTCCCGGGGTCCAAGAGCGCGAGACGTGGGGGCATCCCACCTTCCGGATCGGCGACAGGCTCATCGCCTCCCTGCCCGACCCGACCACCGCCATCGTCAAGGCCAGCCCAGCCGACCAGGCCGCTCTCATCGCCGAAGAACCCAGCACCTTCAGCGTCGCCCCCCGAGTCGGCCGCCACGGCTGGGTCACCGTCGACCTGCGCCGGGTCCGAACGGACCAGGTCCGGGAGCTGGTCGAGCTCGCCTGGCAAGCCACCCCACCAAAGAAACAAAACCGCTCACCTCAGTGCGCAACTCAAGAGTGCTGAGCCCATGAAGGTCGGGCCGACACACTAATCCGGCTCTTGCTCCGCCAGCCACCTGTTTCACCTGACCAACGCCAAGCGGGCGTCATCGACGGCGCCCACGCGAGCGGGTCGTGACGTCGGCGGGTGCGCTGACTACGGAGGACCAGTGCAGCGGCCGCTGGAGCGCCGCGGGGATCGTGGTTGAGGCGTCTCCGGTGGCCGCGTCCACCTGTGGCTGAGTGAGGAACAGGCTGCTGTTGAGCTGCGCTCCGCGTAGGTCAGCGCCTCGCAGGTCCGCGCCCAGTAGGTCGGTGTGCTGCAGGTCGGCTCCGCGCAGGTCGGCGCCAAGCAGGTACGCCCCGCGCAGGCTGGCGCTGTGCAGGTCGCTGCCGCGGAGCTTGGCGCCGATCAGGTCGGCACCCACGCGATCACTCGCACGGTCTTGGATCTGGTCGCGGACCGCCTGGCTGACGCGGTCGAGCAGCGGGCCGACCTGCCGCCGGTGGGCAGCGCCGTCGATGCGGCGCAGCTTCTCGGGCGCCTGCCGCAGGACGTTCTCGGTCTGTCCCTGCGTCTGCTGCACCTCGTCGTGCAGGGCGCCGGGAGGCAGCAGGGTCGCGGCCTCGGCCAGGTACCAGAGCAGTTCCTTGAGTTGCCGCATGATCGGGAAGACGGCGAACATCGCCTCGGCGGTCTCGGCGGACTGCCGCCAGTCCCGGCCACCGAACGTCACCTGCACGACGTGCTGGCCCGCCCCGAAGCAGTCAAAGACGGCGCAGCCCGGGAAGCCCTGCTCGCGCAGGTCCGTGTGGATGCTGCAGCGGGAGTCGTCGCGCAGCTTGGGGCAGGGGCGGCCGGCCGGCTTGTCGAGGGCGAAGTCCGCGGACGCCGCGAAGGCCGGCGCGACGCAGCAGAGGCCGACGCAGCGAGCGCAGTCGGCTCGCAGGTCGGCGCGAGCGTCAGACACAGCGCCCCCCAGGCTCTTGATCTCGACGACGGCGCGGCCTGCGTCGGGCGGCGCCACCAAGGCTAGGCAGCAGCTATCGGGCGATCCGCGCCTGACCCAGTAGCCGATCCTCTATAGGGCTGGTCTTAAGAATCGCCTCGAGAGGGCGATGTCTCTGACTCGCCGGTCGTGGAGTGTTCCGATTGAGGTTCCCCACCGAGACACCCAGCGGGGTCGCGAGCGCGGCGGGACGTGGGCTACGACGTGCCGACGCCGGCCAGCAGCCGTCGGC
>JAABUT010001497.1_pt1 | contig 26378 bp, 26 predicted proteins | sample 5559281 | NCBI WGS metagenome assembly JAABUT01 (sample SAMN10711880, study PRJNA513359) | rock metagenome | isolation source: Antarctica rocks | place: Antarctica: Victoria Land, Ricker Hills nord | collected 2016-01-04
CCCGCGGTGCTGATGACGGTGCAGCTGCACGTCGCGCCCCAACGCACACCCTGCCACGCGAAGTAGCATGGACGGCTTTGATATCCATGACCCGCTGTTCCGCCACTTGGTGCTGCCCAATGCGCCACTGGTGAAACTGGGCGAGGGGTTCGCCTGGCTGGAGGGGCCGGTGTGGTTCGCCGACCAGAACTGCCTGCTGGTCAGCGACCTGCCCGACGACCGCATCCTGCGCTGGAGCGAAGGTGCAGGCATCTCCGTGTTCCGCCAGCCCTCGGGTTTCGCCAATGGCCACACGCGGGACCAGCAGGGACGGCTGCTCGGGTGCTCCCACCGCAACCGCTGCATCACCCGGACGGAGCTGGACGGCAGCGTCACCGTGCTGGCCGACCGCTACCAGGGCAAGCGGCTGAACTCGCCCAACGACATCGTCTGCCGCTCGGACGGGACCATCTGGTTCAGCGACCCGCATTACGGCATCAACACGGATTATGAGGGCGGCAAGCAGGTGCCGGAGCTGCCGCCGACGCTCTATCGCCTGGACCCGCGTGACGGCAGCCTGCAGGTGGCGGCTGGCGACTTCGAGGGGCCGAATGGGCTGTGCTTCTCGCCCGACGAGACGCTGCTCTACGTATCCGAGAGCGGACCCCAGTTCGCGCCCGACCCGGTGCGGCATATCCGCGTGTTCGACGTGCTGGACGACGGCGCGCGGCTGTCAGGCGGCCGGGTGTTCCATACCATCGCGCCGGGCTTTGCCGACGGGTTCCGCTGCGACGAGGACGGCCGGGTTTGGAGCAGCGCCGCCGACGGCGTGCACTGCATTGCGCCGGACGGCACGCTGCTGGGCCGCATCAAGGTGCCGTTCACCGTCTCGAACCTGACCTTTGGCGGCCGCAACCGTGCGAGGCTGTTCATCTGCGCCTCGCACACGCTGTATGCGATTTACACCAACACGCGCGGGGCCGAGCGGCCCTGAGTGGCTAAATCTTCAGCCGCTTCGCCAGCAGATGCACCCCGGTCACGGTCCCCACAAGCACGGTGGCCCAGAGGGCTGTGCGGTGGCGGCTGGTGAACATCTCCCAGCTGCCGGTGCGGGGATGCCGGCTGTCGAAACGACCATGCGCGCCATAGGCGCCAGGCACCGGCTTGAACAGGTTATTGGGCGCATCCGCGGGCTCCGGCGTGTGGGCAAGCTGCCCGCTATAGCCGGACTTGGCGAGGTAGCGGTCGATCAAACCCGGCGCGATCCGGTTGGCCAGCACGGCGACCACGGTCGGGAATCCCACCCAGATCTGCCGACGAGGGTTGAAGGCGCCGAAGTAGATCGCCCGTGCCGGCACCTCGGGCTGGTAGATCGGCGGCACCGGCTGCGCCTTCTTACCCATCTTGTTCAGCGCCCAATCGAATTGCGGCGTGTTGACCGCCGGCAGGTCCACCATGGTGAGCGTTATTTTGAGCTTGTCGTGGATCAGCTCTGACCGCAGCGAGTCCGTAAAGCCGCGGATGGCGAACTTGGCCCCGCAATAGACCGACTGCAGCGGCACGGAGCGGTAGGCCAGCGCCGACCCGACATTGACGATCGAGCCGCGGTTGCGCTCCCGCATCCGTTTCAGCGCAGTCATCATGCCGTGCACCTGGCCCAAGTAGGTCACCTCGGTGCCGCGCCGGACCTCGGCCGGGGTCAGCTTGCTGACCGGCGCGAAGACGGTCGCCATGGCGACGTTCACCCACACGTCGATCGGGCCCAGCTCACGCTCCACCTGGTCGGCGGCGGCCTCCACGGCGTCGGCGTCGGCGACGTCGGTCGGGATCGGCAACGCGCGCACGCCGAAGCGGCGCAACTCGGCCGCCGCGTGTTCCAAACGGTCCTTGTCGCGCGACAGCAAGGCTACGTCGCATCCATTGCGTGCGAACTCGGTCGCGGCCGCACGGCCTACTCCGGCCCCGGCCCCGGTAATCACCACGATCTTGCTCATGTCCGCTCCACCTCGATATGGCCACACAACGCCAGCGTGTCCGTCAGGTTCTATGAGCGTTGCCGCGTGTGTATCGCTATCTTGACTGCGTTTCCGGCGCTCAGGGTGTGACGCTGTTGGTCGGGAACGACGCGTCCCGGCGTCCCCGCAGGCGGAAGGCCAGCACCAGCAGCAGCACGCCGAACACCAGCGCGTAGCCGCCAAGCCACCAGGTCAGGACGAGCGCCCCGGCGACCGGCGACAGCCAAAGCAATATGCCCCAGACGAGGGAGACCAGGCCCGAGAGCGCCAGCAGCCAGCGTCCATGCGCGCCATGCAGGCGAAACGCCGCGACAAGCAGCAGCGCGCCGGTGATCACCGCCCAGATGCCGAGCAAGGTGACGACCACCAGCACCGTCAGCCCCGGCAGCAGCAAGGCTGCGGCGCCGGCCAGCAGGTCCACAATGCCCTCCAGGACCAGCAGGCCCCAGCGCTCGTGCTTCGCCGCCGCGCGAACGCCGGCGACGATGGCGAACACGCCGTCCACCAGCATGTATGCGGCAAACAGCAGCACGAGCGTCGCCACGGTGGCGACCGGCAGGAGCAGCGCCGCCAAGCCGAACAGGATGGCGAAGACGCCCCGCAACGCAACCGCCCACCAGTTGCGGGCCAGCAAGTTGCTCATGACGTCCATCCTGGAACCGTATGGCCCGCCACCGGGAACGCTCATCTGGCTACGAAAATCTGACATCCTCACTCTCCATAACGTCTGTCGACCCCAGCGGCCGATCCCGGCCGCGCCAGCTCAGCCCGCACCCATCCAGGCGGTCTCCGCCATCACCGCCGCGGGCGTGCGGTGCAGGTCGGCCATCGCGCGGTCCGTGGCCGAGCCTCCCTGTGCTTCCACATAGGCCTGGGCCTCCATGTAGGCGCCGAGCATCCGCGCCCGCTGCACCACCGCCGCTGCCGCCGGCTGGCGCTTGGCGTCGTAGGATCGCAGCGCCGCCGGGATGCTGCCGTTCGCGGCCAGCGCCTCCGCCAGCGCCATGGCGTCCTGCGCGGCCTTAGTCACGCCCATGCCGACATGCGGCCGCGCCACGAACGCCGCGTCGCCCAACAGCGCGACTCGGCCGTCCACCATGTCCGGCACGGCAAGGTCCCATATGGATTGAAAGAAAGGCGCCGTGCTCCGGTGGACCACCTCGGCGAATTGCGGGCCCAGCAGCCGTTCCGCGTCCGCCCGCATTTCAGCCACGAGGTCCGGCCGGATCAGCCCGGGCGGTATGCCGTCCGGATGGTGCCGCCCTGCCGCGTCGGTCTGCATGTCCCGTAGCCGGGCCGCATCGGCAGGCCGGTACCACACGAAATTGTAGCGCCGCCGGCCCGGGCGCGTGTCGTCGCTGTCCCCCGCGATCGGGTAGCCCAGCATCTGCTCGCCATCCGGCAGGCTGAAAGCAAAGCGGTCGAACAGGGCAGCGTGCGTGCTGGGGGACAGCGCGGCCTCGTCCGTGAGACCCCGCCAGGCGATGTAGCCGGCATATTGCGCCGCGACGGTGGGATGGAGTTGGCGGCGCACCGCGGACCGGATGCCGTCCGCCCCCACCAGCAGGTCGCCTCGCGCCTCCTGCCCGTCGGAAAACCTGGCGACGACGCCGTCCTGATCCTGCTCGAAGCTCTCCAGGCACCAGCCACGATGGACCACCGCTTCGGGACAGGCCTGGTCCAACAGCGAGTACAGCCGGCTCCAGGACGTGAGCACCTGCGGCAAAGCGAGCCGCCCCAGCACGGCGCCGTCCGGCGCGAAGGCGACGCGGCCCGCAACCGCAACGCCGAGCTCGGCTCCCTCTGCCGGGCAGCCGGCGCGGGCCAGCGCCTCGATCAAGGGCGGGTGCGTGACAATCCCGGCGCCCCGGCCATCGAGCCGCACGGGGACCCGCTCAAACACCTCGACCGCCCACCCTTGGCGAAGCAGCAGGTTGGCGGCGAACAGCCCGCCGAGCGAGCCGCCCGCGATGAGGGCACGGGGCAACCTAGGGTCCGGGCGCCTCGGCCGCGGGGAAGTTCAGCTCGAGCGTGACGCCGTTCGGGTCGTCGACGAACACTTGATACAGCCCGAGGCTCGGCACCGTGCGTTCCCGGAATGGCAGCTTCGCCACGCGCAAACGGGTCAGCATCGCGTCCAGCCCGGTGAGGGCGAAGGCGACATGATCGATGGTTCCCGTGCCGGAGGCTGCGGCAGCCTTGTCACCGAGATAGTGCTTCAATCCCTCCACATCGTCCGGGTCGTAGCCGACCAGATGCACCATCGCGACATCCCCGATATACATCCAGGCTCCGGGGAACGGGAATGGCGGGCGCGATCCGTCGTGCATCCCCATAATGTCGGCATAAAAGCGCCGGGTCTCGTCCAGCCGGGGCGTGCGGATCGAGTAGTGGTCCAGCCGTTGCAGTCCCATGATGTCAATCCTTCCGTGTCGCCGCCAGCTTCCCGGGCGCCGGGCAGGGCGTCAAGATCACGCGCTCCAACCGTCCTACGCCGGCTGGCAACCAAGGGCTAGCGTGACCTCGGTGACGGACTTGTGCGATAGGTAACGGTTAGGGACAACTTGCATGCAGGCACGGCCCAATACGACCTAGCCTTATAGAGACCTGGGTAGCTCAGTCCCCGTCAGGGAAAATCAGCATGGCGTCACAGACCTCATTGACTGCCGGCCCAGCCACGGCGCCCGGCCCGCGCTCCTGGCTGGAGCGGCTCTGGTCCTCGGTCGCCGACCGCGGGCGTCCTTACGCCGACGTGCTCCAGCCCGGCACCTCGGTAAAGCCCTTTGAACGCGCCCGGGAGCTTGCCACCGCCCTGCTTTCGGAGCGCGGCGAGGCGTCCGGCGCCGCCATCGCGCGCGAGCTGCACAGTGCGGTGCACGATATCAGCGGCGAGGACCGGCTCGCGTTCTATCGGTTCCTGGTGTCCGATTTCCTCCCCGCCGAGGGCCGCCTCCGGGCGGCCATGGAGGCCTACCTCGCGGAACCCACGCCCGAGCGCGCCATGGAGGTGAGCGACGCCGCCGAGCCGACCCGGCAGGAGCTGCTGCGCCGGATGAACATGGCGCCTGGCGGCACGGCATCGCTGATCGCCATGCGCAAGGACCTGCTGACAAATCTGCGCGACGAACCCGCCCTGAAGCCGCTCGACTACGACTTGCGGCACCTGCTCGGCTCCTGGTTCAACCGCGGCTTCCTCGAGCTGCGCCGGATCGACTGGCAGACCCCTGCGGCGGTGCTGGAGAAGCTGCTCGCCTATGAGGCCGTGCACGAAATCCAGGGCTGGGACGACCTGCGCCGCCGCCTCGCACCGGACCGGCGGTGCTTCGGCTTCTTCCATCCGGCGCTGCCGGGCGAGCCGCTGATCTTCGTCGAGGTCGCGCTGACGGAGGGCCTGGCCGCCTCAGTCCAGCCGCTGCTGGCCCGCGAGGGCGACGAGGCCGCCGAACGCAGGCGCGAGCGGGCCGCCGACACGGCGATCTTCTACTCGATCTCCAACTGCCAGGACGGGCTGCGCGGCATCTCCTTCGGCAACTTCCTCATCAAGCAGGTCGTCGAGGAGTTGAAGGCCGAGCTGCCCGGGTTGGCCTGGTTCTCGACCCTCTCGCCCGTGCCAGGTTTCCGCCGCTGGCTGGGGAGGCAGCTTGCGGGAGACGCCGCCAACATACTGCACGAGGACGAGACGGCTGCGCTCCGGAAGGCTGCTGGGGAGGCGGTGCAGGAGGGCGATGCCGCTGCCCTGCTGGGCGGCCTGCTCGGCATTGACGGCTGGTGGAGGAATCAAGCCCTGTCAGAAGCCTTGCGCCTGCCGCTCAGCCGGCTCTGCGCGGCCTACCTGACGGCCTCGGCCGGCAACCGCGGCCCGGCCGACCCGGTGGCGCGCTTCCACCTCGGCAACGGCGCCCGGCTGGAGCGGGTGAACTGGCTCGGCAACGTCGCGCCGCGCGGGATCGAGGAGTCCTACGGGATCATGGTCAACTACCTGTATGACCCCGAGCAGATCGAGGCCAACCACGAGGCCTATGTGCGCGGCACGGTCACGCGCTCCGCCGCCGTGGACGCCCTGCTCGAAACGCCAGCTTCGCCTGGGGCCGTGGCGCCGCCGCAGGCTGCGGCACGCACGCGCGGTTCCCGCAAGGGACCGGCGACGCCCGCCTAAACTCAAGGTGCCAGCCATGGAGGCGCAACCCAGGCGTCATCCGGCTGTCACCGTCGCGCATTAAAGAGGGGTCTCGGCAATGGATAGGGATCACGACATGGGCCTCTCAGCGATGCCATCCCCCACGACGCCGCCCAGTGCGACGCGGCGGCAGGCAATAACGGGTGCCGCCGGGCTCGTGCTGGCAAGCGCCGCCTATGGTGCCGACGCGCAAGCCGCTTCGGGCACGATGGCGCACGGCTCGGTTTTCGAGGATGCGGACGGCTCCGGCCGGCGCGGACCGGGCAGCAGCGGGATTCCCGGCGTAATGGTATCGAACGGCCGCGACGTCGTGACGACCGACGCGGACGGGCGCTGGAGCGTCGCAGTTCAGCCCGGCGACGCCGTGTTCGTCGTCAAGCCGGCCGGTTACATGACGCCGGTCGATCCCGCGACGCAGCTGCCGCAGTTCTCCTATTTGTATGTGCCCGAGGGCACGCCGGCTGCGTTGCAGCTCCGTTTCGCCGGCATCCCGCCCACCGGCCCCCTGCCCGAAAGCATCGATTTCCCGCTCCGCCGCCAGGACGAGCCGACGAAGTTCGCCGCCTTCCTGTTAACCGATACCCAGCCGGAAAGCCTCGCCGAGGTCGGCTATATCCGCGACGACGTGGTGGTTGCGACCGCAGGGGTGGATGCCGCATTCGGAATTACGCATGGCGACCTGATGTTCGACGACCTGTCCTACTACGACCGCTACAACCGGATCGTCGGCACGGTCGGCCTGCCATGGTACAATCGCAGCGGCAACCACGACATGAACCTTGAGGCACCCGACAACACGCATTCGCGCGACACGTTCAAGCGGGTCTTCGGCGCCCGCCACAGCGCCTTCCAGTATGGCGGCGCCACGTTCCTTCTGCTCGACAACGTGGAATACCTCGGCACCGACCCCGGCAAGCCGAACGGCTCCGGCAATTACCGCGGCCGGTTCGGCCCGCAGCAGCTCGCCTTCGTGCGCAACGTATTGGCCCATGTGCCGCGCGACAGCCTGGTGGTGATCTCGCACCACATCCCGCTCAGGACGCTGGTCGGCAGCGACCCGGCCCTCGCCAACACCGACAACGCCGACTTTTTCGCGGCCATCTCGACGCATCCGAACACCGTCAGCTTCAGCGGCCACACGCACACCAACGAGCACTGGTACTTCGATAGCGCCGACGGCTACACGGCGGGCGGAACGCACCACCATCACGTGCTGGCCGCCGTGTCCGGGAGCTGGTGGAGCGGGCCGTTCGACGAGCGCGGCATCCCCGTCGCGCTAGAAAGCGACGGCAGCCCGAACGGCTTCCACGTCCTGTCGGTCGACGGCAGCCGGTATGTCACCACGCTGGTGCCGGCGCGCGATCCGTCACGTTCGCAGATGCGCATCGTGCTCGATAGCCAGGTGCACCGGGGCGACCGCGAGGTGCTCAAGGACTATCACCCGGGCGCCCTGCTGGGGGGTCCCATCGCCCAAGCCGCGGCGGGCTCGACGCGGGTAGTCGTGAACCTGTTCGATGGCGGTCCGCGTTCGACGTTGTCCATGACGGTCGGCCGCGGCGGCCCGCCGATCCCGCTCGCCAAGGTCGAGCGGATGGACCCGTTCGTGGACGAGGTGTATGCGCGCAACGCGGACACCAAGAAGCCCTGGGTGAAGTCCGGCCGCTCGACGCACGTCTGGCAGGCCATGCTTCCCGCCGGCCTGTCCGCCGGCACGCACCGGATCACCGTCAGCGCCACCGACGATTACGGCCGCGCGCACATGGCCTGGATGGTGCTGGAAGTAACCGGCTGATTGCCGGCCACCCGCGTGTTGACGCAATTCTCGGCCGCGATAACCGCGTAATGCCGCATATCCCCCGCCGTGACCGTCGCCAGGACCCAAGAGAACTTCTATGCTTTGCTACCATTGGAGGCCTCTGCATGACCTGGTCCCTCGTCATCCATGACCGCAAGACCGGCGCCTTCGCCGTCGCGGTTGCGACTTGCGCCTTCGCCGTGGGGGCGAGCTGTCCCTATTTGCGCGCGGGCGTCGGCGCGGTGTCCACGCAGAGCATCACCAACCGCTATCTTGGCCCGGCGGTGCTGGACGGCATGGCGCGGGGCTTGGCGCCCGAGCATGCCATCGCCGGCGCGCTTGCGGGCGACGACGGCGCCCACCTGCGTCAGGTGCACGCGGTGGACCGGCATGGCCGCCACGCCGCCTGGACCGGGCGGAACTGCGTCGGCTGGGCCGGCAACCGTTCGGCCGAGGGATACGGCGTGGCCGGCAACATGCTGGCCGGCGAGGCGGTGGCGGCAAGCACCCTGGCGGCCTATGGCGCGGCCGCGGGCGACGTGCCGGAACGGCTGATGGCGGCGATGCTGGCGGGCGAGCGGGCGGGCGGGGACCGCAGGGGCAGGCAGAGCGCCGCGATGGTGCTGGTCACGACCGAGGATTTTCCAGACCTGAGCCTGCGCGTGGACGACCATGCGGACCCGCTGACGGAACTCCGCCGCTTACTGCGTTTATGGCGGGAGCAGGCCGCCCCGGGGCTGGCTACGCGCCCGCGCAAGGCGGACCCGGCGGGGCTTGTGGACATGGACGCGATCGAGGCGAACTGGACGGCGCGCGGCCTCGGCTTGCGGTTCGGCGGGCGCGAGGGCGGCTGACCCAGCATCAACAGCGGTCGATAGGCCCCGAAACGAAGATACAGACACTCGCTCCTTCTTGGCTTCGGCGTGCCCTGATGGATGGACTTGTTAAGTCGGCTGTGGAGCGGACCATCTCACATACGCTTGACTTGATACACGCTGTCCGGGTTTTCTTTCGCAGCCATGGCAGAATCGCCGGGTAGGAGGGAATGTGAACCATGAAACATATCGTCGCTATGCTGCTGTTGGGGACTGCAATGCCGGGCCTCGCTCTTGCACAAGGAAGCAAAGCCCCAGCGCTGACCGAGGGCCATGCCCGTTCGGCTATGACGCAGTTCGGCTGTAACGGCATCACGGCACTTGGCATCGCGCCGGACGGTTCGTACTACGGGCAATGCACCAAGGGCGGCCAGCTTATTAACGTGATGATGGATAAGAGCGGCGCGGTCTCTCAATCCAAGAACACTACCTACGTGACCGAAGGCCAGGCACGCTACTCAATGACGGCATTCGGTTGCTCCAGCATTTCCTCTCTGGGCACCGGCCCTGGCGGCACTTGGTACGGCCAGTGCTACAAGGGCGGGCAGCCGATTAACGTAATGGTGGATGCAAAGGGCGTTGCCACGGCCGCGACTGCCACGCACATCACCGAGAACGCGGCCCGCTCCATGCTGACCGGCTACGGTTGCAGCAACTTGTCCACGCTGACCATGGGCACGGACGGCAGCTGGTACGGTCAATGCTCCAAAGGAGGCCGTACGCAGAACGTGAGCGTGGACAGCAAGGGCACGATGGCGGCCAACTAGCGGTCCGATCCTAACGCTTGGTTGCCAAGCGTTAGGGCTCTCGCCCCCACCACCTCCGCCAGTTCGGCCATGCAAGCCTCGATCCAATCTGGCCGGGCCGAGGCGAAGCTCAGGCGCAGGAACGAACCGGAGGCTTCGGCCGGATACCAGTGGCGCCCGGCGCTCACCAGGATGCCGCGTGCCGCCGCACGCTGCTCAACGTCGAGGTCGGATACGCCGTCCGGCAGGGCGATCCATAGATGCAGTCCGCCGGCGGGCAGGGTGGGCAGGCATCCCGGCCCCAGGTGGTCCCGCACGGCAGTTGCTAGGGCGTCGCGGCGTGCCCGCAGCCCGGCGCGCAGGTTGCGCAGGTGGCGCGGCCAGCTTGGCGCTGTCACGAGCTGCAAGGCAATCTCCTGCAGAATACCCGGCACGAAGAAATCGTCCACCAGCCGCGCCGCCCGCAACCGCTCCAGTGCCGCGCCGCGGGCGCAAATGGCGCCGATGCGCAGCCCCGGCGCCGCGCACTTGGTAAGCGAGCGGACGTAGACGACGTGTCCGTCCCGGTCCTCTGGCGCCAGCGGCGGCGGCGGGTCGCCGTCGAGGGCGAAATCCCGTGCCCAGTCGTCCTCGATCAGGAATGCACCCGCCCGTGCCGTCGCGGCGAGCACCTCCGCCCGGCGTTTGGGCGCCAGCACCGTGCCGGTCGGGTTGGCATAGCTGGGCTGGCAATAGAACACGCGCGCCCCGGTGCGGCGGAACGCCTCGGCGAGAAGCTCCGGCCGGACACCGTCGCCATCGGTCGGCACCGGGACCACCCGGAGTCCCGCCGCCTGGGCCGCCGCCAATGCGCCGACATAGGTCGGGCTTTCGACGAGCACCGGGTCGCCGGCGGCGGCCAAGGCTCGGAATGCCGCGGCATTGGCCGCCTGGGTGCCCGGGCAGATCGTCACCTCGTGCGGCTGGAAGGCGCCCGGGATGGCGGCGGCGAACCAGGCGCGCAGCGAGGGCAGGCCCTCGACCGGCATGCGCGCCCACACGCCCGGCCGGCGCAGGGCGCGGGCCGACGCGGCGGCGAGCAGCGCGGTCGGCTGCAACTCCTCCGGCAAATAGCCGGCGTTCAACGCTCGCGTTTGGTCAGGGGGCACGAGGCACAAGCTGCCGAGCGCGCCCGCCGAAGCCCGGCCCGGCCCGAGCGCCAAGCTCTGCCAGCCCAGATCGGCAGGAGGCTCGTTGCGTTCCGGCCTATTGGCGACGAAGGTGCCCTGACCGGGCCGCGCCTCCAGCACGCCCTCGCGCGCCAGGCATTCCAAGGCACGCTGCACGGTAACGGGACTGACGCGTAGCTCCTGCATCAGCGCGCGGACTGAGGGCAGGCGCGACCCCGCCGTCTGCCCGTCCGCCAGGCGACGCAGGTGTTGAGTAACGCGGGTATTGCTGTTATCTGTTGCCATGAGAATATATGATAACGTTACTGCTGTTTGCCGGATAACGCAACCAGGTGCAGGACGGCGCCTATGAGCACTGGGCTGCTGCTGGCGTTCGCCGGCTTCGCGTTCGTGAGCTCGATCACGCCGGGGCCGAACAACACGATGCTGCTGGCTTCGGGGGTGAACTACGGCTTCCGCCGCACGGTGCCGCGCATCGCCGGGATCAGCCTGGGCTGTGTCGTCATGCTCATCCTGGTCGGACTGGGCCTGGGTGAGGTCTTCGCGGCGGCACCCGTGATGTATGGCGTGCTGCGCTATGCCGGAGCCGCCTACCTGCTGTGGCTCGCTTGGCGGATCGCCCGCGCCGGACCGATGGCGGCCGGCCGCGAAGGTGGGGGGCCGATGGGGTTCTGGCAGGCTGCCGCGTTCCAGTGGGTCAACCCGAAAGCCTGGATGATGGTGGTGGGCGCCGTGAGCACCTACGCTCCGCGCGACGGGTTCGTGCGCAACCTGGCGGTCATGGCCGTGCTGCTCGGCTTGGTCAACGTGCCCAGCATCTGCATCTGGGCCGGCTTCGGCAGCGCGATGCGGCCGTTCCTGTCGCACCCTGGCCGCGTGCGGGTGTTCAACGTGACGATGGCGCTGCTGCTGGTGCTCTCGCTCCTGCCGATGCTCGGCGGGTGAGGCGGGCCACGAAGGTGAGCTGATGCCCAGTGCAGGCGTTTAGATAGCGTCGGAAAAGCAGGCTCGGACAATTTCTGACATCACGAGTAATTACAATTCATTCCAGGAAAACCAGCGGCGGCATGGAAATTGCCGCTACTTTGTGCGGACGCTGCAGGGCTAGTGTGTCGTCTGCAACCTATGCAACGGAAAACCCGGATGAAGCGCGCAAGTTGAGCGTGCATTCGACTCCGAGAGCGCGCTAGCGTCGGTCAGTGTGCGAGAGGGGGGTCGCTTGCCTAGGCGCAAGAAACCCCCAATTAACCTTGTGCTCGCGTGGATCTGCTGGTGGCCGGACCGGACGTCGTGCGTCTGTCAGTCCGCCTCTATTGGGGGAGTTTCGTGATGCTTGAGACCGACAACGTGTTTTCCCTGCATGCCACCCTGCGCGACCGGCACCGTGAGGTGGAGATGAGCCTCGCCGACTATCTCACGGCTTGCCGCGACGATCCAATCTGCTATGCCAGCCCCGCCGAACGGATGCTGCGGGCGATTGGCGAGCCCGAGCTGGTGGACACGTCGCGCGTGCCCCGGCTAGGGCGCATCTTCCTCAATCGTACCGTGCGAATCTACCCGGCGTTCTCCGAGTTCCACGGCATGGAGGAGACGATCGAGCGCATCGTCGGCTTCTTCCGCCACGCGGCGCAGGGGCTCGAGGAGCGTAAGCAGGTGCTTTATCTGCTCGGACCCGTCGGTGGCGGCAAATCCTCATTGGGCGAGCGGCTCAAGGCATTGATGGAGCACGAGCCGATCTACGTGCTCAAGGCGGGCCACGAGCTGAGCCCGGTTTTCGAGAGCCCGCTCGGACTGTTCGACCCGGAGACCATGGTCGACGCGCTACAGGCGAAATATGGCATCCCGCGCCGGGTCCTGACCGGCATCGCAAGTCCCTGGGCGCTCAAGCGGCTGGAGGAGTGGGACGGTGACATCGAGCGGTTCCGGGTGGTCAAGCTATACCCGTCGCGCCGCAAGCAGATCGCGATCGCCAAGACCGAGCCGGGCGACGACAACAACCAGGACATCTCCGCCCTGGTGGGCAAGGTCGATATCCGCAAGCTCGAAACGTACAGTCAGAACGATCCCGACGCCTATGGATTTTCGGGCGGGCTGAACCGGGCCAACCAGGGCATCCTCGAGTTCGTCGAGATGTTCAAGGCGCCGATCAAGATGCTGCATCCGCTGCTCACCGCGACGCAGGAGGGCAACTACCTGGGAACGGAAAACATCGGCGCAATCCCGTTCCAGGGTATCCTGCTCGCCCATTCCAACGAGGCGGAATGGCAGACCTTTCGCAATAACCGCACCAACGAGGCCTTTCTCGACCGTGTCTCGGTGGTGAAGGTGCCCTACTGCCTGCGGGTGACCGAGGAGGGCCTGATCTACCGGAAGCTGATCAGCGGCTCGGCGCTGGCGGAGGCGCCGTGCGCGCCGCATACGCTGGAGATGCTGGCGCGCTTTGCCGTGCTGTCGCGGCTGAAGGCGCACGCCAACTCCCGCCCGTTCGCCAAGATGCGCGTCTACGACGGCGAGAATATCCGCGAAACCGATCCCAAGGTCCGCACCATGCAGGAGTATCGCGACACTGCGGGCGTCGACGAGGGGATGGACGGCATTTCCACCCGCTTCGCCTACAAGGTGCTGTCGGCGACATTCAACCACTCGTCGAACGAGGTTGCAGCCGATCCGGTGCACCTGATGTACGTGCTGGAGCAGGCAATCCGGCGCGAGCAGTTTCCGCCGGAGACCGAGGCCAGCTATCTCGCGGCGATCAAGTCCGAGCTCGCCTCGCGCTACGCCGAGTTCATCGGCAACGAGATTCAAAAGGCGTACCTGGAGAGCTACGGCGATTACGGGCAGAACCTGTTCGACCGCTATCTCGACTACGCCGACGCGTGGATCGAGGACCAGGACTTCAAGGACCCCGATACCGGGCAGATGCTGAACCGCGATCTGCTGAATGGGGAGCTGACCAAGATCGAGAAGCCGGCCGGGATCGCCAACCCCAAGGATTTCCGCAACGAGGTGGTGAAGTTCGCGTTGCGCAACCGTGCGGCGAATGGCGGGCGTAACCCGTCCTGGACCTCCTACGAGAAGATTCGCGACGTGATCGAGAAGCGGATGTTCTCCCAGGTCGAGGATCTGCTGCCGGTAATCAGCTTCGGGTCCAAGAAGGACGGGGAAACGGAAAAGAAGCACAACGACTTTGTCGAGCGCATGGTTTCGCGGGGCTATACCGAACGCCAGGTGCGTCGGTTGGTCGAGTGGTACATGCGGTTTAAACAATCGGCCTGAGCGCACGCCCTTGGACATCATCGACCGACGGCCTAACCCACACGGCAAGAATTTGGAAAACCGGCAGCGCGTGCTGACGCGGGCCAGGGGGGAGGTCGCGCGGGCGGCGCGTGCCGCCATCCAGCAAGGCACGCTTCGCGAAACCGGCCATGGCGAAACAGTGACGATACCCGCCGACGTGCTGCACGAGCCGTCCTTCCACACCGTGTTCACCGGCGGCGAGCGTCACGTCGTGCTGTCGGGCAACAAGGAGTTCTCGACCGGGGACCGGCTGTCCCGGCCGCCGGGCGGGAGCGGTGGCGGGAGTGGCAGCAGCAGCGGCCAAGGGGGCGGCGAGGCCCAGGACGGGTTCAGCTTCGTGCTGACCCGCGACGAGTTCCTCGAGCTGTTTTTCGAGGACCTGGAACTGCCCGACTTGGTGAAAAGCCAGGTGGTGGCGACGGAGACGATGGCGCCGGTGCGTGCCGGCATCAGCGTGGACGGCACGCCGTCGCAGGTCGACATGTCGCGCTCCATGCGTCAGTCGCTGGCGCGGCGGATCGGGCTGCGACGGCCAAAGCCGCCCGAGGTGCGCGCTCTGGAGGAGGAGGTCGCGCGTCTCGAGAGGAGCGGGGAGGACGCCGATCGTCTGCGCATGCTGCATGGCGAGCTGGAATTGGCGTTGCGGCGGCTGGCGCGCGTGCCCTGGGTCGATCCCATCGACCTGCGCTACCGGCGCTACACCCAGGTGCCGAAGCCATCGACGCGCGCGGTGATGTTCTGCCTGATGGACGTGTCCGGCTCCATGTCGGAGAGCATGAAGGACCTGGCAAAGCGGTTCTTCCTGTTGCTGCACGTGTTCCTGGAACGCCGCTACAAGCGCGTCGACCTAGTGTTCATCCGCCATACCGAGGTCGCCGAGGAGGTCACGGAGGAGGTGTTCTTCACCGACCCGCGCACCGGCGGAACGGTGGTGTCCACCGCCCTGGCGGAGCTCACCCGTATCCAGCGCGACCGCTACCCGGCGGCGTCGTGGAACATCTACGCGGCGCAGGCCTCCGATGGCGACAATTTTGGCAGCGATACGCAGCGGGCGGTGACGATGCTGGAAACCGACATTCTGCCGCTGGTGCAGCATTTCGCCTATATCGAGGTCTCGATGTCCGCGGCGATCATCCGTGGCGAGACCGACCTGTGGCGCGGCTACGCCCCCCTGTCACAGCGGGCACCAAAACTTGCGATGCGTCGGGTGGCGGAGCGGCGGGACATTTTTCCGGTGTTCCGCGACCTGTTCGGGCGGAAGGCGCTGGCTTGAGCCGCGTCCGGCCCTGTGTTCTGGAGACCGCGTGATGGACCTGCCCCTGCTCTACAGCGGTTCGGACTGGGATTTCGCCACGCTGCGCCGCTCGTATGACGCGATCGAGCGCGTCGCGACGGACGAGCTTGGGCTTGAGCTGTATCCCAACCGCATCGAGGTGATCACCTCGGAGCAGATGCTCGACGTCTACACCGCGCATGGCATGCCGCTGACCTACCGGCACTGGTCGTATGGAAAGCGGTTCCTGCAGCACGAAAGCAGCTACCGGCGCGGTTATACCAGCCTTGCCTATGAGGTCGTAATCAACTCCAACCCCTGCATCGCCTATCTGATGGAGGAGAACTCGGCGACGATGCAGGCGCTGGTGATCGCGCATGCGGCGTTCGGCCACAATCACTTCTTCCGCAACAACCATCTGTTCCGGCAATGGACCGAGGCGTCGGCGATCATCGACTACCTGGGGTTCGCGCGCAGCTACGTCGCGGGCTGCGAGGATCGGTACGGCGTCGCCGCGGTGGAGCGCGTGCTGGACGCGGCGCACAGCCTGTCCCAGCACGGCGTGCACCGCCATGGCGGCAGCCGGCCGCTGAACCTCAAGGCCGAGCAGCGGCGCGAGCGCGAGCGCCAGGAGTATGACGAGAGCGTGTTCGACGACCTTTGGCGCACGTTGCCGGACACGAAGCCCGTTGCAGGGCTGGACAAGCTGACGGAGCGCCGGCGCCGGCTTGGGCTGCCCGAAGAGAACCTGCTCTACTTCCTGGAAAAATCCTCGCCGAGCCTGCAGTCCTGGGAGCGGGAGATCATCCGCATCGTGCGGCTGATCGCGCAGTATTTCTATCCGCAGCCGCAGGTGAAGCTGATGAACGAGGGCTGCGCCACCTGGGTGCACCAGCGCATCATGGCCCGGCTGCACGAGACCGGGCAGATCGACGACGCCGCCTTCCTGGAAGTGATCCATTCAACCAGCAACGTCATCATGCAGCCCGGCTTCGATCATCCGGCGGGCGGACCGGGGTTCAACCCGTATGCGCTGGGCTACGCTGTGATGACCGACATCGCGCGCATCTGCGACCAGCCCACCGCGGAGGACCGCGCCTGGTTCCCGGACCTGGCCGGCAACGGCAACGCGATCGGCACGCTGCGCCACGCCTGGGCGAACTACCGCGACGAGAGCTTCGTGCTGCAGTTCCTGTCGCCCAAGGTGATGCGCGACTTCCGCATGTTCCGGTTGCTGGACGACACGACGGAGCCGACGCTGCTGGTGGATGCCATCCATGACGACGAGGGCTATCGCGCGATCCGGCGCAGCCTGGCGCGGTCCTATGATCCCGGCCTGAACGACGCGGACGTGCAGGTGGTGGACGTGGATCTATCGGGCGACCGGCGCCTGCTTCTGGAGCATCGCACCCGTCCCGGGCGGTTGCTGGCGCAAAAGGACGCCATGGCGACCTTGCGGCAGCTCGCAGTATTGTGGGGCTATGAGGTGCGTTTGCAGGAGGTGGATGCGGCAAACGAGTCGGTGCTGGTGACGCATACGGCCAGCCCGCAACGCCTGTAGCCAAGCGTCGGCGCCGAGGCTGCCAGCTGTTAACGAAAGCCCCCGCCCTTGCAGGCGAGGGCCATTATTCGCGGTCTAGCTGAGGATCAGCGGCGGCGGCGGGCGGCCAGGCCAAGCAGGCCGGCGCCGAGCAGCACCAGGCTGGCCGGCTCCGGCACGGCGGTGTTGAACTCCAGAGAGTCGATAAGACCGGCATTGTTGGAACCACCCGCCGCGACAACGATGCGATCGAACAGGTTGCCGGTGAAGCCGGTGAAATTACCATCGTATCCAGTGGTGAAAACGGTCGTCTCGACCAGCGAGGCGCCGAGATAGCTCGTCAGCGTGGACGTGCCTGGATTGGTGACGAACGCGAACACCGCGTCGCTTACCGGACCGGCGAAGTCGATCTCGAAGGTCGGGCCGCAGGGGCAGTTACCGTTGAAATTGGACAGCGCATTGCCGACTATGTTCGGGAAACTGTTGGCATAAGTTGCGTTCTGCCACGTCCCGCTGAAGCTGGCGCCGAGCCCGGCGTACTGGTTCGTGACTGCCGTGTTGTTGGCTAGGCCAAGCTCGTCGAAGGTGATGGTGTTGGTCGGCGCGGCAAGGCCGGTTGCCGACTGATACGGAGTGGCCTGCCCCTGCGATGCGAACAGCACGACGGCGAGGGCAAGCGGAGCAGCAAGCGCGAATCTCATATCGGGTAACTTTCCTATTGAATTGGAGGGTGATGCCGGCGGCAGTTCGATAACGGTGGCGAAATCATTAAATGCAATTGCTATGCCGAGCGATAAGCAACTGTTTTCAATGGTGTTATTTAAGGTAAGTATTTTAACTGTAAAGTTTTTCGTAACTTAACCAAAAACTATTACGCCTCATGATCGGCGATATGCCTATGGGCGAATTCGGCGGCCGTCCTAGCCCAAGCGCTGTCGGGCTGCTGCGGCCTGGGCCATCCCACTCATGACGGCACCAACGATGGCTTGCGGGCGCGCTCGCCACCATGTTTCACGACGCAGCCTGCCATGCGGGAGCGGCCGACAACGAGGCACGGCCAGCTTCCCTGCTGCGGGATGCGATCGCGTACTCGGCATGAGCGAGATTTGGAGTGTGACGGAGCGCACAGCCGCCCCCTTAGGGCAGCCGTAGGTATGGCTCGTGGCCACATCGCGGCACTGATCGAGACGAAAGTCCGGCGGCGCCAGGGAAATCAGGCCATCAACTCAGGAGAGTCACCATGGGCATCAAGATCGTTCTCGCCGTTGCCGCCTTCGCCCTGAGCTTTTCGGCCGGCCAGGCCTTCGCGGAAGGCGAGGGCAACGGCAATCCCTTCGCGTTCCACGCCGACGGCCAGACCACCATTGCCCACGCGTCCGCAGCCGATGCCGGGTCGACCGCATACCCACAGCCGACGGGCAACACCACCCAGCCGTCCTACCGGGTGCAACTCGAGCCGGCGACCAGTAGCGAGGCTCCTATCCAAACAGCCAACTCGCTGCCGCGTCGCTTCGGCGAAGGAAGCGTCACCTATGCCCAGGCGCAAAGCCTCAGCCGCTACCTGACGGCCCAAGCATCGAAGAGGCACTACCTGAATGCCGGCAGCGCGCGACTTTAGAGTCCCGGTATTGGCCTTTGACAAACCACCGCGCGCCTCGGGCCATTTGCCCCGTGCGCGCACCAACGTAGAGGATCACGATCATGAACACGCGTCTTTTCAGCCTTGCAGCTTCACTGGCTCTGTCCGTCGGCGGCAGCGTGATGGCCCAGGCTGCCACCCACCACGATGCAAACCAGGCTACAGCGCCTCCCATCGCGTCGAGCGTGGTCGGGCGCTGGCTTTACGATCTCCAGGGCAACACCGTCGGCAGCGTCCGCAGCCTGACCGATGATGGCCGAACCGCGGTGATCATGGTCGGCTCCTACTTTCAGCCGGGCAGCCATGAGGCGAAAGTGTCTAGCAGCATGCTGTCCATCATAGGCGGCACGGTCACGCTGCGGCCCGCGACGGTCGAGGCGCTCAACACCGTTGCCCGGCAGTGATGAGGTTCCAAACGTGGAAGACGGTCAGCTAACCCAGGCTCGGGAGCCGTGTTACACGGCCCCAGGTGGAGAAACGTAGCGCTGACGACCGGGCGTTGCTGGCTGACCGGCGCCGGCCCGCTCCCGAGTTGGACGAGGCAAGAAGGGAGCGGCAGCTTGACCGATCAAGTACCGGGCGTGCGCGTGGACGTTGATGACCACAGCGGTGGGTGCATAGCGCGCGTCCTGATCGATAATGAACGCAAGCTGAACACGTTGAACAGCCGCCTCATGGAGCGGCTTGCCGCCGAGTTGGACGCGCTTGCCTCCATGGAGGGACTGCGCGCGGTTGTCCTGGCCAGCACGGGCCCGCGCGCGTTCATAGGGGGAGCCGATATCGCGGAGATGTCCAGCCTCGACCCGGCAACCGCGCGAGCGTTCATCACACGCATCCACAGATGCTGCGATGCGCTCCGTCGATTGCCGGTTCCGGTGATCGCCCGGATGCAGGGCTATACCTTCGGGGCCGGGTTGGAGATCGCGGCGGCCTGTGACCTGCGGGTTGCGGCCGACACTGCCGTCTTCGGCATGCCGGAGGTGAAACTCGGCATCCCGTCGGTGGTCGAGGCGGCGCTGCTGCCGATGCTGGTCGGGTGGGGGAGGGCGCGACAGATTCTGCTGTTGGGCGAAACCTTCACGGCTGCGGAGGCGGAGCGCTGGGGCCTTGTCGAACGGGTCGTGCCCGCCGGCGATCTGGATGCCGCCGTCGAGACTTGGCTCGTTGCCCTCATGGAGGCGGGCCCGCACGCGGTCCGGCTGCAGAAAGGCTTGATACGGGCGTGGGAGGACCTGCCGCTCCGGGCCGCCGTGCAGGCCGGCATCGATGCGTTCGCCGAGGCATGGCTGACGGACGAGCCGCGCGAGGCGATGAGGGCTTTTCTGGAGGCACAGGCAACACGGAAGCGTGGAAATGACGCGGCCGGTGAAGAGGTTTAGCGCGCCCACCTCGCCACAAGTCTGCCCCGGCTACTGCCTCGGCAGCCAAACCTCGATCGTCCCACGCGAGGGCCGTGGCAGGAATGTGGAGAAGTCGCGCAGTGTCCAGGCCAGGCCCGTGTCGGCCATCGACGCGGCGGCCTGCCGGGCAAGAGGCTCGTCCTCCGGATGGAAGTAGCGGATGTTGGGCCGGTTGGGCGTCTCCGCCACGTGCCGGACCTCGACGCTGCCCGGCCGCGAACCGAGGCGCCCCAGCAGCTGGGCAGACAACGCCTCCGCCCTCTCGGACCCGGCTGGCACGTGTATGACGATGCGCGGGTCCGGCATGGCGACGGGCGCCGCGGATGCGCTGTCATCATGGGGTCGGCGGTCGAGAGGCTCGCCGGACGGTGCGCCCCGCCGCGCCTCTGAAGGCGCCCCGCTGTCGCGGCCAGAACCGGAGGGGGCGCCGAGGCTCCGGCGAGAATGCGCAGACGGATCGAACGGTGAAGCCGGAGCCACCGTGATCGAGGGTGTGGCCCTGTCAGGCGATGCGGGTGGCGGAGCCGGCGTGGGCGCAAGCGGGACCGGCTCCGACGGACCGGGGATGGACACCGCCGGCGTGGACGGGGCAGGCGAACCCGGAGCCGGCGGGGGCTGTGGCTCGGCCGGGAGCGTGACGCTCAGGACCGGTCGCGCTGGGACACTTCGATAGAACACTCTGTGTATACCCAGGTATGCCGTTCCAATCGCCAACATGAAGATCGTGAGCAACAGCAGCGGGCGAACCAGGAAGCGCCTGCGCCGCGGCGCAAGGTCAGGCGCCATCGCCAGCGCTGCCGCGCTCGGCTCCGGCGACGGCATGGGCCTCTCGGCGAGTTTTGGCTCGAGACGCCCCATCCGGCCGTTCCCGGCATCTGGCAGCGCGGCCGAAGGCCGCGGCTCCCGCTCGTCCCACGCCGAGGGCGTTGCCTTGCGGAACTGGCTTGCGCTTGGCCCACCCTCTGGCTCTATAGGCTCAACTCGGTCGCTCAAGTCAGAAAGGGAGGCCAAGTCGCCCGAGCTGGCTCCCGGCTCAGGCATGAGCAGGGCCTCGGCCGCCTCTGGTTCAGGCGTCTCCACGTCCGCCTGGAGCCCTAGTGCCTCCCGCAACGGCGCCAAATCCTTCCCGGCCAGCAGGGCGCGGAACGCTGGACGCCCCACGAACACCACCTGCAGCGTCGGATCGCCGTTTTGCGCGAAATACGGCGCCATCGCCTGCAACGAGCGCAGTGTTTTGGAATGCAGCGTCTCCGCCTGCTTGATCAGCAGCACGACGCGCGTCTCCTGCCTTTGCCGCTCGGCAATGGTGCGGGCGATCCGGCGGGCGTTGTCCGCCAAGAGCATCTCGCTTTCGGGCGCCGCCACGTGGATCAGGATGTGCTCCAGCCTCAGGCGCGAGCGCATCGAGCTGCCCATGCGGATGACCCGGACGTCGGGCTGGGCCAGGCTGGACAACAGCGCGGACAACGCATCGGCGCGTTTCCGGTCATCCTCCAGCAGCAAAGCGATGAACGGGCGGCCGTCCGGTCCGGCGGACGGCCGGTGCACGTCCACTCCGGCCACGGCGCCAGCCTCCGGCATGGCCTAAGGCACCGGCTCTTGGGTCGTGACCGTCCGGCTCGTCAAGCCCTGCGATTGCTGGAAATCCTGAAACAGTCGTTGCTTATCGCTGGCCGACAAAGCCGGAGGAAGCGATGCGGGAACCGGTTTTGGCGGCATCCGGACTGCCGGTGGGCGTTCCAGCACAATGGGCCTTGCTACGTAGAAGGTCTGGGGCTTACCGACGCATCCACTGAGCAGGAGCGCCGCGCCGAACACACCGATGGACCATGGAGCGGTGCAGATACGCATGACGGACCTCGGCTGCTTCGCAAGTGGGGACCTACGTGAGAAACTCAACGTAGTGGCGCTAAAGGAGTTCGCATCCGGTTCAAGTGGCAGATGAACCGCCCGGCAATACAGGGCGCAATGGTCTAGGCCGCGGCCGATGCCGGCTACCCGCCTCTGCGCATCTGGCCTAGCCTCGGCGCATGCTGTTCCGTGAAGCTCACCGTGTCGTCCCAGTACTCGCCATCAGCCAGCCGACCCATGCCTGGATATCCGGCCAGCTTCTGCGGGCCTGGGCAGACCCGCTGAACGAACCTTTGCTGCTGGCGGCGGAGCAGCATGATCTCGGCTGGCTCGACTGGGAAACGACGCCGAGCTTCGACCCGCAGACCGGCCGTCCCCACCTTTTCCGTGCGGTCGGAGCGGCGGTGCACGCGCCGATGTGGGCCCGGGGTGTGGAGCGGGCGTTGGCCGCCTGGGGCATGCGGGTGGCTCTGTTCATCTCGCGCCACGGCGGACTCATCTATACCCGCTACACCGACCGGCACCGGGTCGCCGTGGCGGATGCGGCGGCAGCGGACCACTACCTGGAAATCCAGACTCCGATGCAGGCCACATGGGCGCGGGCGCTCGGGCTCGATGCTGCCGTGCTGGCGCACGACGCGGCATTGGTCGCGCTCGCTGACGCGCTGTCGCTTGCGCTCTGCGGCGAGCTGAGAACGCCGTTGGAGGTCGAGGCGCCGGACCGTACGGGCGGCAGGCGGACATTGCAGCTCCTGGCGTCGCCAGAGGATGCGGCCGAGTTCACGCTTTCGCCATGGCCCTTCCGCGACGAGGCGCTCGTGGTGGAGGGCGAGGCGCGGCCGATACCGGTAGCAGGCCGGTTCGCTGACGAGGCGGCGATGCGGGCCTGGCTCGCTGCGCCGGAGCGGGTGGTGTTCCGGGCGCGTTTGACGCCGGGCTGAGCACGTAGGTTAGCGTCCGTCCATGGTGGTCGCGGACGGGAGAGCCGTGGAGCGCCACGGATTATACGCGGGTGATCATCATCAGGGCCGGCAGCGCCAAGTGCGCCAGCAGGGCCACGTGCGGGAGGTGCGCCTCGGTGTAGTGCTCGGCGCGATGCAGCAGGTTCAGCGTGCCCAGCGTCTCGCCCCGCCAGCGGACCGGCATGTTCAAGACGCTCTCGCACCCGAGCGCCAGGATGGTGGCGTGGTCAAAGAATGCGCCGCGGATGGCATGGGCGTCATGGCCGATCCAGGGCTCGCCGTTATGGACCACCCGGCGCATCCACGCGCTGTCGGTGATGGGTTTGCGGCCGCCGACGGGATACTCGGCCGGATGGTTGCTGTAGAAGCGCTCGGATTCCCCGGTCTCCGGGTGGTGCACCAGGATGGTGAACAGGATATGGCCCGGCGCCTCGGCCAATGCGGCGTCGAGCGCGCGGAATGTCGCCCCGGGCTGGTCGAGCGAGGCGTGGGCGGCGATGACGGTTTGGATCATGATGCCCTCCGATACTGCCGGACCGGCTCCGGGAGCAAGCCGTCGGGGCGGACGTGCCGTAGGGTCCACGACGAAAAGCTCAGGCCTTGGTTGGGCGCGTCAGTGAGAACTTATGGTCGGCCAGGAAATAGTCGTGGTAGCCGGCGCGGCTGACGATCTGCAGCAGGACCGTGTCCACGTACCCGTCTCGCATGACGCGGTCGTCTATGTGCACGCCCACCACCTGGCCGATCGCCATAAAATAGGCGGCGTCACTCCCGTCGAGCGGCGTCAGCTCCACGATCTTGACCAGCCGGCATTCCAGCGCCGCCGGGGCGCCGCGGACCCGGGGCGGACGGATTAGGACGGAGGGCTCGGGCTCCAGGCCAGCATACTCGAACTCGCTCTGCCCACGCGGCAGCGGCACCGAGGTGCGGTTCATCGCGTCCCGCTGCTCCCATGAGACGATGGAGCAGGTGAACTCGCCGGTCTCCTCGATAAAGGTGATCGCGTCCTTGCGGCCGACGGACGAGAACATGACCATATGCGGCCGGTCGGAGACCTGGTTGAAGAAGGAATACGGCGATAGGTTCACCTCGCCCTTTGCGCTCATGGCGCAGATCCAGCCGATCGGACGCGGCGCGATCAGCGCCTTCACGGGGTCATGCGGCAAGCCATGGCCGCGGGCGACGTCATAGAACATTTGGCCTCCATCTAAGGGAGTATGGGCTTGTCCACGGCAGGCGTGAGCGTCGGCTTGATAGAACGATGTGGCGTCATCCCAAAATGTCGGAGTAGCTTCGCGCGATGAACCAGCCACACCGATGGACCATCACGCCGCTCATCCTGGCCACGGCGCTGCTTGGCTCCTTGGCAGCCCGGCCCGTGGCGGCCGCGACGATGACGGTGCGGCAGGTGATCGCCGTGCTGCGCGGCGCGCATCCGGCTGACCTGGCCGGTAAGGACCTGTCGCGGCTGGACCTGGCGGACCTCGACCTCAGCGGGGCCAACCTTGCGGGTGCCAACCTGTTCGGCGCCGACCTGACCGGGGCGCTCCTGGTTGGCGCCAACCTGACCGGCGCCGACCTCGACCGCGCCACCATCATCCGGGCGGATTTCTCCAACGCCAACCTGTCCGGAGCGACGATGATCCTGCCGGCGGCGTCCTCCCTGATGGGGGAAAACCCGGCCGCCGAGGCGCCGCGGTTCCGCCATGCCAACCTGACCGGCGCGCGCCTAGTGGCCAAGCTCGGCAACGGCGACTGGACCGGCGCCAACCTGACCAATGCGCACCTGGAGCTTGGGCAGCTGCAGTTCCTGGCCGCGGCACGCTCGGACCTCAGCGGCTGCCGGCTGACCGGCGCCAATCTGGAGGGCGCGAACCTGTCCGAGGTCCGTCTAGCGTTCACCGACCTGCGTGGCGCCAATTTCACGCGGGCCAACCTGCAAGGGGCGGACCTGGCCGGGGCACGGCTGGACGGCGCGAACCTGACCGGTGCGTCCCTGGCCCATGCGGACGTGCGCGGCGCGTCGCTGCGCAGCGTCGTCGGGTTGGACGGAGCCATTGGGTTAGACAGTGTCCAGAACCTCGATTTGGCCGATCGATAGGCATGGGTCGGTCCGCCCTATTGAAACCGGTGGCCCTGCTGGGCCTGCTCGCCGCACTGGCTGCTCCCGCGTCCGCGCAGACCGAGCGAGTGGATTTGGCGCTCGTGCTAGCCGTTGACGTATCGGAATCCGTGGACGCCGCGCGGTTCACGCTGCAGATGGACGGGATCGCCAGCGCACTCGAGGCGCGGGAGGTGCAGGCCAGCGTGCTATCCGGGCCGCACCGGGCCATGCTGATCGCGCTGGTGCAGTGGTCTAACCGCCCGGCGCTCTCCCTGCCTTGGACATTGCTGACCAGCGGCAGCGACGTCCAGCAGTTCGCTGCCCGGGTCCGCCACCTGCGCCGGGCGAGCAACGGCTTCACTTGCATGTCGGTGGCGTTGCGCAGCATCGCCGACAAGCTATTGACCCAGTTGCCCGTGCCGGCCGAGCGCATGGTCGTGGATGTGTCCGGCGATGGGCAGGAGAACTGCAACCCGCTGGAGAAGGTGGATCAGGTCCGCGACGAGTTGGCCGCGACTGGCGTCGCCGTCAACGGGCTGCCTATCCTGGAGGGCGACGAGGCCGCGACCCTGGAGGCTTGGTATCAGGACCACGTGATAGGCGGCCCCAATGCGTTCTTGGTGCCCGCCGCCAGCTTTGAGGATTTCGAGCGCGCGATCCGCCGCAAGTTCGTAACCGAGATCAGTGCTGCGCCGTGCGGGCCATGTAGCCGCGAGGCAAGCCGGTAATCCGGCGCCTAAGCTGCCCCGGCTTGCGGCCAGGGCAGGGGTTGGGACGTGGAGCTGCCGGGGTCAGCCCATCAGCTGCTTGGTCCGGTCGATCGCGCCGCTGCAGGCCGGATCGTCCTTCTGATCCAGCATACGGGCCTTCTCCAGTTCCATCTTGGCCTGCGACATGCGGTCGTTCGGCATTGCGCTGCTGCCTTTCCCCGGCGTGGTCTCGACCGACTTGCCAGATCCGGCGGCGGCCGTCGCGGCGGCCGTCGGCAGTCCCTCTTGCTGCCGCCGCACATCCTGCGACGAGGTCGCGATGTTGTTGCCGACGGCGGCGTTGACTTCCTTGGTGCCTGCCGTGCCGCCAACACGGTTATCGGCCGAGGTTCCCTTCGTTGCAGGCGCGCCGGGCTGCGATCCCCCAGCGGTCGGCGCGCTGCCAGGATTGGAGCCGGACAGCGTGCCCGTCGTCACCGGCCCCATGCTCGGGCTTTGGGCCAGCTTGCGGCCAAGGTCTGCGATCTGGTCGGAGCAGGGCCCAGCAAAAGCCCTGGTCGGCACAGCAGTCAAACCGAGGCAAAGCACCGACAACCCAGCTATAATTTTGAAACGATACTGCATTATGTTTCCCCCCTGTAGATTCTAAACACAACGACGAACGGAGATTGCATTTCCTCGTTTGCTAAACACGAAATCGTGATATCGCTTGGGGAAAATAGTAACAGCCCAGGTCATCTCGTTGGAGGGGGGCATTGACAGGTCACGGCTGAGTACGAGTCAACGTGTCAATGGCACCGCCCGATGACACAGGCTCCGGAGACGACGTATCGGCCGCGATTGGCA
>JAABUT010001498.1_pt1 | contig 26372 bp, 24 predicted proteins | sample 5559281 | NCBI WGS metagenome assembly JAABUT01 (sample SAMN10711880, study PRJNA513359) | rock metagenome | isolation source: Antarctica rocks | place: Antarctica: Victoria Land, Ricker Hills nord | collected 2016-01-04
AGCTCCGTCGCCTCAATCCCCAGCAGCAGCCGACGCTGCCGCTCATCCAGATGCGCCCGCAAGGCGGCATACCTGCGCCCCGCAGCCTCTGCCACCTGCATGTCCACGGCCACAGCACAACCGTAAGGGCTTCATCCCACAATTCCTAGGTTATTATGGCGCGTTTCCTTACCCCGCGCGGGCCCCGTGACCGCAACGGGGATCGCGACCGGCGGGTGGGTTGCGGTCGACCGCCAGCGGCGGGCAATGATGGCGACTACCAGCCGGCCTTCCTCGTCGCCCGACACGGGCTGGAACGCTAGTCATCCATCGTTCTCGGGTCGCGAACCACCCCGTGCCGCAGAGGATCGGTGATCGGTCAGCGATCCCCGGGTGTCAGGGCGAACTCGGCGCGGCGGTCCGCCGGCACGAGGTCCAGGTAGGCCGGGTGCCGCTGGACGTAGCTGCGGATGAACGGGCAGTAGGGCAGCACCAAGCCGCCTGCGTCACGGACGGCGTCCAACGCCTTGGACGGTTTGTCCCTCGACCGGGAGCAGCAGCGCGGCTGGGGAGTGGGTCTGTACCGGCGAGGCTCCGAGTTCGATGACGGCCCGACCCGGTGCGGGTCCTCACCTCACCCACCGGCACCGCCGCTACGGCAGCCGGGTTCGCCATTCTCCGGACATTGGGACCTGGACCACGGTCCAGGTCAAGGACGTCAAGTCGACCGCCGGCCGATCTTTGCGCTGCACCTGTACCTGTAGCCGATGGCGGTCGGCGGTACACAGGCGCGGAACCGTGGCGTGTGCGGCTACTTCTTCGCGGCCTTCTTAGCTGCTGCACTCTTCGAAGCGGTGGCCTTGGCCGGGGTCTTCTTGGCCGCCGCCTTCTTTGGGGTCGTGGCGGTGACGCTGTCGGCGACCTCCTGTTTGAACGTGGCGCCGACCTTGAAGCCCACGACCCGGGTGGCGGCCAGCTGCAGCTGCGCCCCGGTCGAGGGGTTGCGGGCGGTGCGCGCACCGCGCTCCCGTGGCTCAAAGGTGCCGAACCCGAGGAGCTGAACCTTGTCTCCGGACGCCACCGCACCTTGCACCTGGGTCAGGGTGGCACTTAGGGTGGCCTCGATCTGCGCGCGAGGCAGGCCGGTCGCGGAGGCCACGGCGTCGATCAACTGTCCACGGTTCATGAGTTCCTCCATGCAGTCATGGGCTTGCTTGCCGTTATCGTGGCATGTGGGAAGCGGGGTCGGTGCACGACATGCCTAAGCCCGGATCCACCGTTGCACCTTCGGTGATCATGCTGGGCGCGTGAGCTTATTGCCGACGGGTGTAGGCGCGTCGAGGTGGCCGGGCGGGTGTGCCGGCTGGTCTCCACGATGGTGTTCGGGTAGGTCCTGTCGGACGGGTGGATGGGTCAGGCCGCGAGTGGTGGGCTGTTCGCTGTGGTCGCCAGTTGCTGCCACGCTGTCTGCCAGGGCCACCTGGTCGGCAGGTGCAGGGTGAGCCGTCGGGCGGAGCGGGCCAGGCGTCCCGGGACGGTGACGAGCTGCGCGCGGATCGTGCCGGTCGTCGCCCGGGCGTGGAAGGTAGAGGCCAGGGTGCCGGCGGCGCGGGTGAGGTTGAACGCGATCGCGGCGCAGACCAGCCAGGCGCTGTTGGCCCAAAAATGCCCGGACGGCAGGTGGGCCAGTGGCCCGTTCTTCAGGTCGGCGATGACCTGCTCGACAATCGCGTGCCCCCGGTGCGCCTTCTCCGCTTCGAGCATCGCCAGCGGGCTGTTCGTAAACACTGCGTGATAGCGGTAGGCGGTGAACAGCTCGCTCTGATTGTTCGGGTTCATGTCGGTGACCCGGCGCACGATCAGCCGGGCGCGCACGTGCTTGGCCTTGGGCCGGGAGGTGAACGCGGTGTAGGCGATCTCGGCGACTTGCGCGTCGGAGATCCAGCGTTGCTGATCTTCATCGAAGACCGCGTTGGTGTACTTGATCGAAGTCCAGGCGTCGTTGTCGATGCTGGCGATGGCCTTGCGAATCGCCTTGTCCTGGCGGGCGATGATCGAGAAGCACGCCCGCTGGCGCAGCGCGGCGGCGATCGTCGCGTGGCCGTAGTAGGCGGAGTCCGCCCGCAGCACTACCGGCCCGAACGCACCTGCCTTCCGGGCGGTGATCAGGGTGTCGGTGACGAACCGGGCCGTCCCGCGGGCGGAGTTCGTGGAGCCCTTCCGCAGCCGGGCAGCGGCGATCACCGGCGCCGAACGGGGGGTGGAGACGATGCCCAGCAGCGCGTTGAGTCCCTTCACCCCGGTGTAGCCGCGCCCGGCGCCGTGCTTGGCGTAGCCATAGGTCTGGCGCAGGGTGTCATCGACGTCGACGTAGGCCAGCTCGTGGGCACCAGCCAGCAGCGGCGCCTGCCCGGCCAGGTTGATCAGCAGCCGGGAGGCGACCGCGTCGAGCTGGCGGATGTGACCGAAGGTGAAGCTGCGCAGGAACGTCCCCAACGTGGACGGTGCCCGCACCCCGGTGAACACCTTGCCCATGCCCGCGTGGCGCAGCAGCGCCATGTCGTCGATGGAATCAGCGCCGGCGACCATCCCCGCCACCAACGAGGGAATTTTCAGGTGGGCGTTGACGCCCCCTGCCCCGCCCGGGTGCACGTGCTCAGCGACGAGGAGATGCAAGCCCGCTCGGTGCGCCAGCGCCAGGACCGGCACCACACCCGCGCACGACACGAGGTTCGGGTCGTCGAACACCGCGGTGACATCGTGACAAACTCGCATCCGGCGGGTGCCCTTCTGGCGGCGGTGGAGCGATCCCTCGACAAGACCGATTCTCCCGCAGCACAAGGGCATTCCGCCCCAACGACCCGCCCCTCACCAAGGGTGCATCGGTGGATCCAGGCTAAGACGGGGGCGGGGGGAACCGCTCCGAGCGCACGATGGGGGAGAGCATGGCGGCGCCCGCGGCTGTCGTGGACCCGGAGATCGTGTCGGACACGGCTGGGCCTCGTGGTCGTCCGGTGGCGGACGGAACCGGCCCCGGCAAGTAGTGAGCCCGCGTCGTCCACGAGACGGACCGCGACGTACCGTCACCTCGACACGACTCGCGCGGGAGGATCGGGACCAACGGTGAAGGCTGGGCACGTGAGTGGTCTCGATGAGCTGGACGAGCTCGATTCCGCTCACCCGTCAAGCCCTCTCCCCCCCCCTGACCTGGTGGCGGCCCCCGGCTACGGCGTACGACGCCTCTACCAGGCCTACCTCGCGTCGTGGGCGCGTCACGTCGACCCGGTGCTGACCGGCCCCCAGTTCGCGGTGCTGTCGGTGGTGAGGGCCTTCCCGGATTCCGACCAGATCTCGCTGGCCAGGGCCGTGGCGCTGGACACCTCGACGATGGCCGACGTGTGTCGGCGCATGGAGAGACGCGGGCTGATCCGCCGGAGCGAGTCCCCCCTCGACGCCCGGCGCAAGCTGCTCTCGCTCACCGCCCTCGGCGTGGAGACCTTCGCCGAGGTCACCCGACGCGCCCGCCGGCTCGATCGGGCACTTCTCGCCGACTGCCCGGGCGAGCTGCGCCCGGCGCTGGCCGACCTGTTGAACACCTTGGCCGGGCAGTGGGAGGCGATCGCGACCAGCGACCCGGACTGAGTCCACGGTGCGAGGCCGCCAGTGTCCCATCACAGGAGGGTGCTGTTATTCCGAGGAACTCTTTCGTACTCGGATCGTACGTGCTCGGATGATTGTTGACGCGCGGATGTAGCCCCGCCCGCTGAAGGGAGAGCTGACATGGCCCCGGGCCAGTCCTTGGACATCACGATCGCCGGAGGAGGGCTCGGCGGCCTCGCCACGGCCCTGTCCCTGCCCGGTGGACCCGGCTCCGCCCCGGATGTCCTGGATGAAGCCCCGCTCGATGGTGATCTCCACCGGGGTCTGCACGTAGGTGTTGAACGGAAGCAGGACATCACCGGGGGACAGCACGATGGTGCCGTCTACGCCGTCATCGGCACCACCGGTGAACACGAACGCAGCGGGCCAGTGGTCCCAACGCCCGGGGGTGTCGGTGTAGCCGTACTCCGACATGGTGGGGTAAACCCCCAGCTGGTAAGTGACGGCCGTGCCGGCCGGGCTGGTGATCCGCATGGTGTTCGCGTGCGCGAGCAGCTCGGCTCCCACCTCCACCCGCTCCCGCAGCTCGGGGGTCGGCATCAGGCGGCCGAGCAGCTCGGGTGGCTCCACCGCGGTGAGGATCCGCGTGCCCGCGGCCTGGATGGCGAACTGCTCCTCGCTGAAGAGCAGGAACGTGCAGTCGACCACCATGTCCACCGCCTTGAGGGCGTCCACGGCCAGCGGGATGCCACCGAGGCCCGAGTCGCCGACGGCCCACGCCCCACCAGCCCCAGCCGGCGAGGGCAGACGCATGTGGTAACCGGCCGCACCCAGCCGCTGGATGGCCCAGAGGAAGGCGTCGGCGTACTCCGGACGCTCCGCCCCTCGGGTCACCACCACGACGGTCTCGCCCTCGTGAATCCCTGAGAGTGTCAGCTGCTGCAAGCAGATGTCGTTGAATGCGTTCTGATCCCTAAAACCCTCCGAGCACGTACTATCACCAAGTGCAAGGGGTAAGAGCTCACGACCGACACGGGCTGGCTAGGCCGGACCGCAGCGCACGATCGCCGTCGACCGCGACGACCCGCCCTGGCGGGGGATGGGCTGTTGCGGACGTGCCCGACGTCGAGTGCCGGGACCTGAGGGTGTGGACTCGCCCATCACGTGAGTACAGCAGCAGCCGCCGAGCGCGACACCGCGGTACTGCGTCGGCCGCGGGTGACGGGCGCAACCTCGTCGGGGCGGGGCCACAGGCGTCTGGGCACGGGCCCCGTACTAGCAGGTAGGGCACTCGTCACTGGCGAGATCCGCCTTCTGCGCTGACAATCACTCCAGCACCCCGAGGTCCTCGGCTGGGTTTCCAGCATCCGCCGATCGATGTCGGCCATCGTCGAACGGTCCAGGGCCACCGCTGCGGCCGGTGATCCGCACCCGGGTGCACGTCCACGCGATCAGGACGGCGAACTGAGGCTCCACGGGCGCGGCCGGTGTTGAAGGCGGCTCATCTGGATCCGTCCCGAAGCCCAGACGGACTCCCCGCGGCGCGAGGCGGACGCCACCCGGGACCACGGGATCGCCCGAGAGACCGATCATCGCGCCCTGCTCGACCTCGCCGGGTCGAGCAGGACTCGTCGCCGACCGGCTCGCGGCTCAGTCGACGGCAAGAGCGCGACTGAGAGCCTCGACGAGGGCCGAGGGGTCGGAGAGGAACGGCGAGTGATCGGACTCGAGGGTCAGCACGTGGAACGGGTGGGCCGGGAACAAGCTGTCCAGTGCTGCGATGTTCGCGTCCTGGGCCTGCACCGGGACCGCCCGGTCCTCCGTGCAGCGGATCCACGTGCGGGGGACTGAGCCCCAACGCTCCGCTGACACGTTCGTCGGGTCGGAGTAGAGCCGCGCCGGAGCGTCGGGCGTCAGCAGATGCTTGGCCGCCGCGGCAGTGGTGTCCGGGACGTTGCCGTAGAAGCACCGCCGGGCGAGGGTCTGGTACTCCTCGTCAGCGGATCCCCAGTTGATCCGTACGACTCCTGTGGTGGCGACGTCACTGAGGGGCAGGCTGAGGAACAGCGAGTCGGTGAAGGCGTCCGTCGCTGCATCCTCGAAGACTGTGCGGCCCGAGGCGGGCGCCAGCGCCGCGACGTAGACCATGCCGGCCAGAGCGTCGGGCACGGACTCGCCGACGATGTGGAGCACGACCCCCGCAAGGCTGTGCGCGACGACGATCACGGGACCGTGCGTCGCCGCGAGCTCCCGGACCGCGTCGATCACCGGCGCAGCAACATCGGCGGCACTGAGGTCACCCGCAGGAGTTCGTTCGCTGGTCAACCCGTGAGCGTCCTGGCTGTGAAAGGAGTCCGGGATCGCTGCGTGCAGACCGTGACCGGGGAGATCCAGGGCGACTGTCGGGTGACCGAGCGCGGTCACCCGCCGGGCTACCGGTTCCCAGCACCACGAACCGTGCCACGCGCCGTGCAAGAACAAGACCGGGGGCTTCGAGGACATCTGATCTCCAAGTCAGGACGGGAGCGGATCGAGAGCCCGGTAATCCGAACACGTATTAGTTGGTTAGTCCAGAGGTGGGGCGACGGTGGCAGGCTCGGCTGGTGAGACTCGGCAGACCTGACGGACGGAGCGGGCTCACCCGACACCGCACCTACCGCCCTGCCGCGAGTGGGGACTTCACTACTTCTCGTGTGCAGAGGCAACATCGGCGCCAGCACCAGAGCGATCTCCACCTCCCCGAACGCGGTTCGAACCGACCGAGCCCGACCGTTGACCGATCCGAGCGCCGCCCGACATCGGTGAACAGATCGGCGAACATCTCATCGGGGAACAGGCGGAAGCACTCCCGGTGCAACACCCCGTAGATCGAGTCCGCGGCGACCCGGCCCTCGCAGTAGTTCGCCGTCGTGGTCAGCAGGTCACCCTGCCGCGGCGCCAGACCCAATGTCATCGACGGACTCACGGAGAGCAGCGGTTCACACCGCCCCATTCTCCCCAGATCATCACCGGGTGCGGGTCACCGCCACGCGGAAAACACCACCCACCTAGGCGACGCCTGCGGCGACGGCGATCTCCCGGACTGGTCTGGTGCCGCGAGCGCGGCGGAGTGCTGCCCCGAGTCCCCGTGTCAGCCTATGGCCCGGGCCAGGATCAGTCCCATCAACTCCGAAGAGCCGTCATCGTAGAGCCGACGCGCCGGGCGCCGCGCAGGCCGGGCTTCCCGTCAGTGCCACTCAGCGAAGTCGGCCTTGCGAATCATGCAGTGGACGCCTTTGACGACGTCGACGACCTGGCTCACCTCGAAGTCGGCCGCGGCGGACAGGTAGGCCATGGCCGTCGCCCGAGTGAAGCCGAAGTGTTCGACCAGAAATACAAGCGAGTGGCGGACGCACTTCCTCATCGCCTCGTTGAGATCGACGTCCATTCCGGTCGGGATCCAGTGTGTCGAGGACTCGATCACGGGGTTGCGCAGGCTGCCGACCGCTGCAGCCGAGGCGCTGCCCGACAGGACGGTCAATCGCACCGTGGCCCGCAGGGGTGCCTCCAGTGCGGTCAGCGCAACTTCGCCGTTTCCTTGGGCGTAGTGCGGGTCACCGGCGTAGAATAGGGCGCCGTCGACCTCGACCGGCAGGTACAGCGAGGTGCCGACCTGTGCCCATTTGACGTCGATGTTGCCACCGAAGTCGCCCGGCGGAACCGAGTGCACTGGCTCGCTCGTCGCCGGTGCGACCCCCATCAGCCCGAGAAAAGGGTCGAGCGGGAAGCAGGCTCGGCGGCCGTCCGGTGCGGACATCCAGCTGACGAGCCGGCCTCCGGAGACGCCGACCCGGCAGAACTGCCACACCCCCTCGACACCCTCAGGCATCTCACCGGGCAGCCCGCCATAGCCGTGCCGACTGCTGACGAACCCGTACGGCGCGCGTGGCAGCAGCTCCAGGATGTCGATCTGCATGATGTCCCCTGGTTTTGCTCCCGCGACCGCGATCGGTCCGGTCACCACGTGCGGTCCGTCGTCGGACCCGTGGCTGATGCTGCTCTCGGCGAGTTCGCGCGAGTCGTGCAGGACGTCGCACGCCGCGACGCCGTAGCCAGCGAGCAGGCCGACCGGGTCGCGACCCTGGTCCTCCAGAATCCCCTCGTGACTGAGCGTGTCGATCGTCACGGTCTGTCCGGAGGCCACCGTCAGACAAGCCGCGGAGGCGGCGTTGGGAAGCCAACCCCAGTTGACGGTCTCAGAAGTCGAGGCGAGAAGATGTTCGCCGGGGATCGGTCCGGAGCCGGGCTGCAGTAGATCGGTGCTCATAGGGTTGCTCCTTGCCTCGTGGACGGTACCCCGACGACCAGGTCGATCTCCACGTCCGCGCCGACCGCGAGGCCGGTCGTGCCGACGCAGGTGCGGCTGGGCAGCGCGCCGGCGAACCAGGTCCGGTAGAGGGCGTTGAATTCAGCAAAATTGGTGAAGTCGGTGAGGTAGACGCGCACCATGAGTGCGTCGTCCAGGTCCGCCCCGAACGGCACCAGGCAGGCCACCAGGTTGCGCCGGACCTGTTCGGCTTGGACCAGGACGTCGCCGGGGACCAGCTCGCCGGTGGCCGGGTCGGTGGGCATCTGGCCGGTGACGAACAGCAGAGACCCCCAGCGGGTGACGTGGGAGAAAGGCGCGACGGCAGGAGAGACGCCTTGGTCGGGGGTGAAGCTGAAACACTCCCGGACAACGCTCGATGCTCTGTCCATCGTTCAGACCTCCAGGGCGCTCATGGAACGGAGGAACTTGGCGGCCGCCGGGTGCCGCGGCCGTTCCAGCACGTCGGCGGTGGCCCCGTGCTCGACCACGACGCCCTCGGCCATGAAGACGACCCGATCGGCGACCTCACGGGCGAAACGCAGTTGATGGGTCGCGATCATCATCGTCAGCCCCTCCTGCACGGCCAGGCGGCGGATGACCTCCAGGACCTCCTGCACCAGCTCGGGATCGAGCGCTGAGGTGGGTTCGTCGAGCAGGAGCACCCGGGGCCGGCAGGCCAGTGCGCGGGCAATTGCGACCCGTTGCTGCTGCCCGCCAGACAGCTGCCGGGGCAGCGCGTGCGCCCGTGCACTCAGCCCGACCCGGTCGAGCAGCTGGTTCGCCTGCTCCGTGGCTTCTCGCTCCGACCGCGAAAGGCCTCGAGCTGCCCGGGGCGGACCTGTCCGGGGAGGAGCTCTCGGTGCGGGTCGTGCCGAAACAAGCTGACGAGTTCACTTGCTCGGGCTGCTTCCTCGTCCACCATCGACACCGCTACGCCGGCGAACGCGCAGGCCTGCCGATCTGCCGCGACTGTGCTGGCTGACCTGGCACGTGACTGACCCCCGATGCCCGCGAGCACAGCACGGCCTGCGTGGTCCCCGGCCGCTGACTCAGCAACCAGCGACATACCCACGGCAGCGACCCGGGTCACCGGTCATGGACGGCGCCGCCTGGGCGGCGCCAGATGTTGGAAGCCCGTTACTGGAGCAGCCCGCCGCGGGTTTCTGGGGTCGCGACCATCATGAACAGCGCGGCCGCCACCAGTAGTGCACCGGTGATGATGAAGGTGACCGTGAGGCCGTAGCGGGGAAAGAGCAGGCTGCCGAAGACGGTGGGGACGAAGGCAGCAGCGACCCGGCTGGCTGAGGAAGCCCACCCGAATCCGCTGGCGCGGAGCTCGGTGGGGTATAGCTCGGAGGTGTAGCAGTAGATCGCCGGGATGGCGAACTCGATGACGATGCCGAAGGTCAGGATCCAGAACTTGGCTGCGGTCGGTACGTCGACGTAGTGGGCGAATAGCCCGATCGTGAGTGCGGTCAGTACGGCGCTGCCCATGATCACCGGCTTGCGACCGAACCTGTCGACCAGCCAGGCGGAGGCGAGCACGCCGATGATTCCCGTCGCCGTGACGCCGGTGGTGACCATGAAGGCCAGGTAGTTGCTGTAGCCGCTCTTCTTGAAGATGGTCGGCAGCCAGATCAGCGCTCCGTAGTACTGGAACAGGACCGTGCTGAACAGTGCCCACGAGACGGCGGTGATCTTCCAGTCGTAGGCCCAGATCTTCCGGAGCTGGTCGGTGGCGTTGGCGAGGGTCAGTTTCCGGGGGATCTCGGGTTCGTCGAGCTTGTACTGCGCGGGTGCGCCGCCGGTACGGCGGACCAGGTTGTCAATGACGGTGCGGGCCTCGACGTCGCGGCCCTTGCGGATGAGGAACAGCGGTGACTCTGGGACCGAGCGGCGTACCCAGTAGGTCAGCAGGGCGGGAAGAACCATGACCAGCAGGAGTACCCGCCAGCTGCCCAGCGGAAGCAGCAGGGTGGAGACGAGGCCACACAGGGTGCCGCCGATCGGCCACCAGGCGTCCATAGAGGTGAGCAGGCGCCCTCGGACCTTGGCTGGGGAGAACTCGCCGACCATGGCGTAGTCGACCGGGATGCAGCCGCCGAGGCCAATTCCGGCGAAAAAGCGCAGGACGAGGAATGTCTCGTAGTTCGGCGCCAATGCCCCTACCACCGACAGGACAGCGAACATCAGCAAGGTCCAGGTGAAGGCCTTCTTGCGGCCGATCAGGTCGGCGATGCTGCCCCACACGATGGCGCCGATGGCCATCCCGACGAGGTTGATGGTGGCGATCAGGCCGGCCTGGGAGAGGGAGAGCGTCCAGTCCTTGATCATCAGCGGGATGAGGTAGGCGTTGAGCACCACGTCCCAGGCATCGAACATGAAGCCGAGGCCGCCGATGATGAAGATCATTCCTTGCACCCGCCATCGCCAGGGCAAGCCCTGGACGACTTCGGTGCCGGTCTGTTCTGGTGCGGTTGTGGTCACTGCGGGGGCCTTCCTTGCCGGACGTGGCCGCGTGGCGAGACGGCCAACTCGTGTGATATTTGGTATACCAGTGGTACACCAAATAGGGAAGGGGTACGTCGAGTTCTTTCTGACCGCCGCGGGAAGCAGGCGTCAGACCGCGGGTCGCTCGTTGACGGCTCGGGGCGCCAGGTGGACCGCGCCGAGGATGTGCTCCCAGGTGGCATTCGCGGCGGCGTCGCCATCGCCGGCTCGCAGCGCGGCGAGCAGGGTGTCGTGCTGTCGGGTCGACTCGCCGTGGCTGCGCAGTACCCGGGGGCCGCCGGGCATGGACTGCCACAGCAGGCGCATCAGCGAGAGCAGCAGGGGGCTGTCGGCGGACTCGTAGATGGAGAAGTGGAACTCGCGGTTCAGCGGGGCGTAGGCCTCGTCGGCCTCACCCACCGCGCGCATCTTCTCGTTCAGCCGAGAGAGGTGGGCAAGCTGTCGCTCGTTGATGGACTTGGCGGCCAGGCGCGCGCCAAGCGACTCGAGCGCACCGCGGATCTGGTAGTTCTCCTCGAGCGAGCCGGCGTGGGACTCGGCCACCGTCGCGCCGCGATGGGGATCATTGACGACGATGCCCTCGGACTCCAGGCGGCGCAGGGCCTCCCGAACCGGCGTCTGGCTGACGTTGAACTGCACCGCGATATCGCGCTGTCGTAGCGCCTGCGACCCGTGGAGCTCACCGCTGAGGATCATCTCCCGGAGCAGCGCGGTGACCATGTCGGTCTTGGAGGTGTACATCGGGCCCCCTTGCCTCGGTAGACTCTGGTCCTGCTCGGTCACGACCGTGTGCTCCCCGCGGCGGTCAGTCTGTCAGTCTGTCAGTCGAGGACTTCAGCATCTCCAGTATCCGGCTCGGCGTCATCGGCAACGCGGTGACGGTGACGCCGCCGAGCGCATCGCGGACGGCGGTGACCAGCGCCGCGCCCGTGGCGGTGAGACCGCCCTCGCCCGCGCCGCGCACGCCCAGCGGGTTGGTGGTGGACGGGAAGTCCTCACAGACCATCAGTTCCACGTCGGGGATCTCCGCGGCGGTGGGCATCAGGTAGTCCATGAAGGTGGCTGACTGCGGTTGACCGCAGTCGTCGTAGGTGAACTCCTCGAACAGCGCACCGCCGACACCTTGGGCCACCCCACCGCGCAGCTGGCCCTCGACTAGGGCGGGGTTCACCGCGCGGCCCACCTCGTAAGCGACGAGGTAGCGCAGCACCCGGACGCCGCCGGTGCCCGGGTCGACCTCGACGACGGCCAGGTGCGCACCGTAGGGGTAAGTCATGTGGTCGACGCTGAAGCGGTACCGCGCTATCAGGCCCGCCGGCTCGTCGCCGTGTAGGTGGCGGCTGCAGGGCTGGGCGGCGGTGGCGATGTCGGCGAAGCTGACCGCCGTCCCCGGCACCCCGGCCACCTGGATCGCACCCGGCACCAGCTCGAGGTCGCCTGTGTCCACCTCGAGCACCCGGGACGCCAGTTCCACCATGCGGGCCGCGACGGCCCGGCCGGCTCCACGAACGGCATTGCCGGCGAGCACCGTGGAGCGGCTGGCCCAGGAGCCCATCCCGTACGGCTGCAGCAGGGTGTCGCCGTTGACGACGTCGACGTTGTCCACGCCTGTCTGCAGCTCGTCGGCGACGACTTGCGCGAGTGCCGTCTCGATCCCCTGGCCCAGCGAGGTGCCACCGGAGTGGACCCGGACTCTGCCGGTGCGCGTCACCTCGACGTCCGCGGTCTCGTGCGGGCCGAGCCCGCTCTTCTCCAGGAACATCACGGCACCCAGGCCCAGCAACCGGCCCGCCTCGCGTCCCCGGGTGACCTCGGTGCGCCAGCCCAGCTCCTCGGCCCGGGCGAGTGCCTTGTCGAACAGGCCGGGGTAGTCGCCGGAGTCGAGCACGACGTCGGTGCCCAGGGTGTTGAGGGCGCGGCGGTGCGGCAGCTCGTCAGGGCGCAGCAGGTTGCGCCGCCGGAGTTCGATGCGGTCGATGCCGAGCTGGTCGGCGGCGATGTCGAGGAGTTGCTCGCGGACCGTCGTGCCCTCGAACCGCCCGGGCGCCCTGTAGGTGCCGCACGGTGTCTTGTTGGTCAGCACGACCCGGGCCCGCCCGGCGTAGGCGGGCACCCGGTAGGGGCCGGGCAGCATCGCCAGGGTCAGCTCGGCGACGATGATGCCGTGGGTGCGCGCGTAGGCGCCGTTGTCGTGCACCACATCATCGCGCAGACCCAGGATCAGGCCGTCCGCGTCGAGGGCCACATCGATGGAGTGCTGCTGCTGGCGGGAGTGGTTTACCGCCACCAGGTGCTCGGCGCGGTCCTCCACCCAGGTGACCGGGCGGCGGTGCCGCACCGCGAGCCAGGGAATCAGGAAGTCCTCGGGGTAGAACTCCCCGCGCACGCCGAACCCGCCGCCTGCGTCCACCGCGTGCATCCGGATCGCGGACTCGTCCCAGCCGAGCAGGCCGGCGAGCACGTTGCGGTTAAACACCGGCACCTTCGTCGCGCCGTAGATGTCCAGGTTGGTGCCCGTGGCGTCGATGTCCACGACCAGCGCCCGGGGCTCCATCGGCACCGCCGAGTGCCGCCCCACGTCGAAGGTCAAGGTCGCGACGTGCGCCGCGTCGGCAAAAGCCTGCTGCACGTCGCCGTAGCCCAGCGAGAAATCCGCGGCGACAGGACCGGAGGCATCGAGAACCACCGGCTCCTCGACCGACTCGACCTTGACGAGCTCGGCGGCGTCCTCGGCAAGGTAGGCGTCTTCGGCGAGGACCACGGCGATGGGCTCGCCCACGTAGCGGACGGTGGGCCCGGCCAGCAGCGGCTGCAGGTGCTCGCGCAGGTCGATGTCCTGGACCTTCAGCCGCACCGGGATCCGCAGGTCCGCAGGCAGATCAGCGGCGGTGACGACGTCGACGACGCCGGGCAGCGCACGGGCGGCGGCGACGTCGAAGGACAGTCCGCTGGCGTGCGCGATGCTGGAGCGGATCACGCGGGCATGCAACGTCTTCGTGCGCTGCACGTCGGCGCCGAACCGGCCGCGGCCGGTGAGCATCCGGTGGTCCTCCTTGCGCGGCACCCGCGCCCCCACGATGGCGGTCATCGCTACTTCGCCTGCTGCCGGCTGGCCGCCACCTCGGTGACCGCATCGACGATGCCCTGGTAGCCGGTACAGCGGCAGAGGTTGGCCGCCACCACCTCCCGGGCCTCCTCGGCGTCCGGGTCCGGGCCGTCGGCGAGGTAGGCCTCGGCGAGCATGAGGAATCCGGGCGTGCAGAAGCCGCACTGCAACGCGTGATTGCGGCTGAAGGCCTGCTGCAGGTCACTGAGCTGGTCGCCGGTGGCCAGGCCCTCCACCGTGCGGACCTTGCGTCCGTCGGCCTGGACCCCGAAGACCAGGCAGGCCCGCACTGGTTCGTCGTCCAGGAGCACCGTGCACGCTCCACAGATGCCGTGTTCACAGCCCAGGTGCGTACCGGTCAGCCCGATGTCCTGGCGCAGCACATCGGCCAGGGTGCGCCGGGACTCAACGACCAACTCATGCACGGTGCCGTTGACCTCGATGCTAATCAGGTGGACGTCTTTCATGAGTGCTCCAATATCGCGGTGACGATGTCCTCGGGCAGGACGGGAATGTGGTCGAGCTGCGCGCCGAAGTCCCGCAGGGCGTTGTTGACGGCGTTGAGCACCGCCGCGGGGGCCCCGATGGTGCCGCCCTCGCCCATGCCCTTGGAGCCCGTCTCGGACAGCTCGCACCGAGTCTCCAGGTGATGGATGCCCACGCGGGGGATCTCCGACGCCGTCGGCACCAGGTAGTCCATGAAGGTGCCCGACTGCGGCTGTCCGTCCTCGGAGAACAGCAGCCGCTCGTACAGCGCGGCCGCGATGCCCTGGGCCACGCCGCCGCTGACCTGCCCGTCGACGATCATCGGGTTGATGATCACGCCGCAGTCCTCGACGACGAAGTAGTCGACCACCCTGGCCCCGCCGGTGCCCGGGTCCACCTCGACCAGGGCGGCGTGCACCGCGTTGGAGAACATCCCGGCCGGGTCCGCTTCCCCGCGGGCCTCCAGCAGCATCTCGTGGTCGCCGCCCAGGCTGTGCGCCCGGAAGTGCACCGTCTCGGCGATCTGCTGCATCGAGACCCGGGTGTCCGGCGCGCCGCGCACCCGGACGTGGCCCTCGGCAAGCTCTACGTCGGCGACATCGATCTCCAGTATCTCGGCGGCGACCGCGCGAAGCTGGTTGGCCAGCCGTCCCGCGGCCACCGACGCGGCCCCGCCGCCGATCACCACCGAGCGGCTGCCGAAGGTGCCCCAGCCGTAGCTGGAGACGTCGGTATCGCCTTGGCGGAGCTTGACCCGGTCGGGGTGTACGCCCAGCTGGTCGGCGACGATCTGGGCAAAGGTGGTCTCGTGGCCCTGGCCGTGACCGCAGGTGCCGGTGGTGACCACGACCTCGCCGGAGGGGTCCATCTGCACGTGGGCGACGTCGTAACCGGGCGTCATCGTCATCTTGCGCTGGCCCATGGTGGCGGTCCCGTAGGCCGTGCGCTCGGAGAAGCAGGCGATCCCGACGCCGCGCAACAGCCCATCGGCACCGGGCTCGCGCCAGCCCTGCTCCTCGATGTGGGCGGCGCAGACGTCCAGCGCCTGCTGGTAGGAGCCCGGCTCGTAGGTGATGCCGTTGGGCCCGATGTAGGGGAAGTCCTCGTCCTGGATGAGATTCCGGTGGCGCAGCTCGATCGGGTCGATCCCGAGGCGGGTGGCGGCGGTTTCCATCAGCCGCTCCATCACCAGCACGATCTGCGGCCGGGAAACGCCGCGGTAGGGGGCCGTCGGCGGCTTGTTGGTGGCGACCGCGCGACCGCGGGCTGCGTAGTGGCCGACCTTGTACACGCCGGGCAGCTCGGTGACGGCCATCAACGGCTCCACGCCGCAGGTGAACGGGTATACGGAGTAGGCACCGATGTCGCAGCGGACGTCGGCGTCCATGCCGAGGATGCGCCCGTCGGCGTCGAAGCCCACCCGAATCCGGTACTCCTGCTCATGGCCGTGAAAGGACGAGGTGAGGTTTTCCCGGCGGTCCTCGGTCCAGCGCACCGCCCGGCCGAGCCTGCGGGCCACGAGTGCCGCCACAACTTCTTCGCGGCCGACCACGCACTTCTGCCCGAACCCGCCGCCCACATCGGGGGCGATCACGCGTACCGAGCGCTCCGGCAGTCCCATCACCTCGGCGATGCCGGTGCGCACCTGGTGCGGCACCTGCGTCGATACGTGCAGGACCAGCTGCTCGGCGCGGTCGTCCCACTCGGCCAAACACGCCCGGCCCTCCATCGGGGCAGCGCTGACCCGGGCGCTGGTGAAGGTTCGCTCGAGCACCAGGTGGGCGTCATCGAGCGCGCGCTGCACCAGAGGGTCCTCGAACATCGGCAGGTCGATGAGGACCCCGTCGGGGGCATTGTCATGGACCGGGCCGCGGCCGGCGAGTGCGGCGTCGATGTTCACCACCGGGTCACGGTCGGTGAGGTCAACAAGGACCAGCTCGGCGGCGTCCTCGGCGAGGTAGGGATCTTCGGCGACTACGACTGCAATGGGCTCACCGGCGAAGCGGACCCGGTCCCCGGCCAGCAGCGGCATCGTGGTGGGGACGAACTGCTCCCGCTCCAGCACTGCGCGGAAGCCCGGGTTGTCCAGGTCCGCGGCGGTGAGGACGGCGCGGACGCCGGGCAGCGCCGTGGCCTCGCTGGTGTCAATGCCGTGCAGCTCGCCGCACGCCTGGGAGCTGCGCACAAAAGCGAGGTGCAGCGCGTGCGGATGTCCCAGGTCGTCGACGAAGCGGCCGCGGCCGAGCAGCATTCGGCGGTCTTCTCGACGGGGAAGCCGGACACCCGTCCATGGCGCACTCATGCCGTCGCCGGGCGGACTGCCTCGACGAACGCCCGTTCGGTCAGGGTACCGACGAGGTGTTTGCGGTACGTCGCGCTGCCGTGTGCGTCTCCGGGCGGGGAGACGACTTCGGCGGCCCGCCGACCGGCCGCGGCCCAGGTCGCCGTCGTCGCCGGCTGTCCTACTACCGCTTCCTCCACCTGTGTGGCCCGGTAGGGCTCACTGCTCACCCCGCCGAGCACCACCGAGACGTCGGAGCAGGCGCCGTCGGTGACCTCGAGCGCGACGGCGGCGGCGGCAATCCCGAAGTCGCCTTGGCGCTGGGCGAACTCTGTCAGGGCGGCGTGCCGACGCGGTCTGGGGAACACGATCTCGACGATCATCTCCTCCGCCGCGCACTGGGTGGTCAGGAAGCCGGTGAACCACTCGGAGGCCGGGACCTCCCGCTGGCCGCCGGGACCCAGCAGCACGATGGAGGCGTCGAACATTCGGGCCAGCAGGCACCACTCCGCGGAGGGGTCCGCGTGGGCCAGGCTGCCGCCGATGGTCCCACGGGTGCGGATCGGGTAGTGCCCGATCCACCGTGCCGCCCGAGGCAGGACTGCGTAACCGTCCTCAATCTCCGGCCCGCGGAGCAGCTCCAGGCGGCGGTGCCGGGTGAGGGCGCCGACCCGCAGCACGTCACCCTCCCGGCGCACGTAGTCCAGGCCGACTGCCGGGTTGACGTCGATCAAGGCGCTTGGCCGGGCCAGCCGGAAGTTCATCATCGGGGTAAGGCTCTGCCCGCCGGCGAGGATCTTCGCGTCCTCGCCGTGCTCGACCAGCAGGTCAACGGCCTCCTGCGCGGAGAAGGCCCGGTGGTACTCGAAGGGTGCTGGCTTCATTCCTCGGTTCTCCGATCTGCGATTCCCCGAACTGCGCGCCGCCGATCCGCCCGCTCGTTTGGTATACCATATCTCAGACCTGAGAGGAGGACCGATGACCGAGCTGCTGACCGACCGTTGGCACGGCGCGCTCCGGGTGCGCTTCGCGAGTCCGGAACGACGCAACGCCCTCGGTATCTCCACGGTAGGGGCGCTGCGTGCCGTGCTGGAGTCGGAGCCCTCGACGACTGTGATCCTCGGTAGTACCGCCGCGCACATCTTCAGCGCGGGAGCCGACATCAAGGTCGCCGACGAGGACCGACAGCAGATCAGCAACCAGCTCTACGACTGCTACCGCAGCATGCTCACCCGCCCGGGCCCTGCGCTCGCCGTCGTCGAAGGCCCCGCCGTCGGTGGCGGAGCGCAGCTCAGCACGGCAGCCGACCTCCGCGTCGGCGGAAGCGGTGCCCGCTGGCAGTGGGTGGGTCCCGGGCACGGTCTCGTCGTCGGTGGCTGGATTCTGCCCGGGATGGTCGGCCGGGGCCGCGCGCTGGAGCTGATGCTGACCTCCCGCTGGCTCGACGCCGACGACGCGGTGCGGTGCGGCCTGCTCGACGCGGTCTACGACGATCCGTGGGCCCAGGCTGCCAGGGTCGTCGCCCACCTGCAGACCCTCGACGCGCTGGCAGTCGCGCGGCTCAAGCAGCTGAGTCTCGACGGCGGTCTGCTCGAGCGTCTGTCGGCTGAGCAGGACACCAACAGGCGCTGGGACGGCCGGGCACCGGCGCACGAGAGACAGGAGGCGAGGCCATGAGCACGCAGACGAACGGCTGGAGCTGGCTGGACTGGAGCCACGCCTCGTGGGACCGGCACCGCGCCGGGCGCCCAGGACCGGACATGCCCGGCAACCAGACAACCGTCGCCTCCCTCGCGTGGGCCACCGCTGGCAGGCGTCCCGACAAGCGGGCGGTCAGCATCGACGGAGACTGCCGGACCTTCGCCGAGCTGCGGGACGGCGCCGCCCTGGTCGCCGGCTGGCTTCGCGGCCAGGTGCAGCACGGTGACCGTGTCCTGCTGGTCGCCCCGGCCTCATCGACGTGGCTGGAGGTCTACCTCGGCGCCCTGGCTGCGGGTGTCGCGGTGGTGCTCGCGAACCCCGCCTCTAGCCGCCACGAGCTCGCGTACTGGGCCCAGGACTCGGGCGCTGCGTTGGTCTTCGCGGACGGCGACGGCGTCGAGTCCGGCAAGGACCTCAACCTGCCGCTGGCCGTGCTGGCCGATCGCCCCTGGGCCGGTGCCAGCCCGTTAGCACAGCCGCATCCGGGGCTCAGGGGCTCCGACCTGGCACTGCTGGCCTACACCTCCGGCACCACCGGACGACCCAAGGGAGTGCCGCTCACCCACGCGCAGCTGCTGTCCTCCATCGCGGCGGCCCTGTTCGCCTGGAGCTGGAGCTCTGACGACGTCGTCGTGCACTCGCTGCCGCTGTATCACCAGCACGGGTTGGGCGCGCTGCACGCGGCGTTGTGTACCGGCTCCTCGGCGGCGCTGCTGTCGCACTTCACGTCGGCGGCCTTGGCGGTCACTGCCCGCGAGGCCGGCGCGACCGTCCTGTTCGGAGTGCCGGCGATCTACCGCCGCCTCGTGGACGCGGTGGACGACCTTCCCACCGCAGACTCCGCGGCCCTGCGCGGGCTGCGTCTGCGGGTCTGCGGTTCGGCGCCCCTGGACGACGACCTCGCTGCGGCCATCGCCGAACGGCTCGGGGCGCCCGCGCTCGTGCGGTACGGGCTGACCGAGTCCGGGCTGGACGTCTCCCAACCGCTCGATGACGCGCCCCCGGGGACAATCGGCTTTCCGTTGCCCGGGGTCGAGCTGCGCCTGGCCCGGGACGGACGGGAGGTCGGCGTCGGGGCCGAGGGAGAGGTTCAGCTGCGGGGACCGCAGGTGTTCGACGGCTACTGGGGCAATCCAAAGGCGACGGCGGAGGCGATCGGACCCGACGGGTGGTTCCGCACCGGAGATATCGCAGTGCTGTATGCCCCCGATGCGCAACTGCGTATCTGCGGTCGGAGCAAGGAGCTGATCATCACCGGCGGCCTCAACGTCTACCCGCGGGAGGTCGAGCTCGCGCTGGAGGCCTACCCCGGGGTGCTGGAGGCGGGAGTGGCGGGGTTGCCGGACAGCCGATGGGGCGAACAAGTCACTGCCTGGGTCGTGCTCAGCGCCGGTACCGATCTCGACACCGCCACGCTGCTCGAGCACACGCGTGCGCGGTTGGCGCCCTACAAGTGCCCGAAGGAGGTCTACGTCGTCGCCGACCTTCCGCGGACCTCCTTGGGCAAGCTGCAACGTTCCCGTCTGACCCGGCCGAGCCAGAACCCGTGATCGGTGTCGACCGCGCGGTGCAGGCGGTCCGGGAAGCGCCGGCGTCCGCGTCTGAGGGAGTGCCGGCACCTCCCGTTTCCCGTGCGGAGCAAGCACTTGTCCCGTCATTGGCGGGCGGGATTGTGCAACCGGTTCGCGCAATGTCCGAAGGCGCCGAAAACGCGGTGGCGCTGGCGCGGCGGGCGGCCCAGGGCACGCGGGCGTGGCCCGGGATCGTGACCGACCTGGAGGATGTCCTCGAGCGGGCGTACGCGCGGGCGACCGAGGTGGACCGCCGCCGGGCGGACGGTGCTGGGGTGGGCCCGCTGGCGGGACTGCCGGTGCTGGTGAAGGACAACGTCGACATCGCTGGACTCGTCTCCGGGCAGGGTGGCATGCTGGGTCGCCACCGCGCGAGGACGGACAGCTTCGCATGGTCACGACTGCAGGCCGAGGGGTCGATCCTGCTGGGGCACACCGCGATGCACGAGCTGGCCTGGGGGCTCACCACGCCCGGGTGCCCGAACCCCTGGGGTGTGGGCCTCACCCCGGGCGGATCCAGCGGAGGCGCCGCGGCGAGTGTCGCGGCCGGCATCGTGCCGGTCGCAATCGGTACGGACACCGGTGGTTCGATCCGGGTGCCGGCCGCACTGTGCGGCGTAGCGGGGCTGCGGCCGACGCATGGCACCGCGCCGATGGACGGCATCGCGGCACTGGCTCCCTCGTTGGACACCGTCGGAGTACTTGCCCGAACCGCGGACGATTGCGTGTTCACCCACGAGCTGATCGCCGGCCACGGCGCACCGGGCCCGGACGGGCTGGAGGGACTGCGGGTGGGTGTGCTCGGCGGCTGGCAGGGGCGGGTCAGCCCCGGGGTGGCGGATGCGGTCGCCGACAGCTGTGCGGTGCTGCGTGCGTCGGGTGTGCAGATCATCGACGTGCATCTCCGCGGCGCTCGGCTGGCGCCGAGCATCGCCTATGTGCTGATGCTGATCGAGTCGGCGCGGCGCTGGCTCGCGCAGGCCGAACGACAGCCCGGCGAGGTGGGTGCCGAGGTGCTCGAGCAGCTGCGCGAGGGCGGCCGGATCGACACCGGTGACACCTACCGGCATGCGCTGGACCTGGCTCGTTCGCTCCGCGGGCAGCTGCTCCAGACCGTGCGTCACGAGCGGCTCGCTGCAATCCTCTCCCCGGTGACCGCAACGACCGGGGTGCGCGTCGGCACGGACGCCGTGACGGCTCTGTCCCGCTACACCGGGCTTGCGTCGGTGACCGGGCTGCCCGCGCTGTCGGTGCCTGCCGGGTTGGAATCGGGCTGCCCGGTGGCGGTCCAGCTCATCGGTTTGCCTTACGCGGAGCGTTCGCTCGCGTTGCTGGCCGGCCCGATCGAGCAGGGACCGGGACGGATTGTCGCCGATCAGCGCAAACTTCTTCGCCCGTTCCGACCCAAATGCTTGAGGCAACGCCGCAGTTGATATATGGTATACCAAACGTCGAGCGAGGGAGTGCACCATGGATTTGAAGCTGACCGGCAAGGTTGCGTTTGTCACCGGGGGTAGCAAGGGGATCGGCCGTCAGGTCGCCGAGCACTTGGCCGCCGAGGGCTGCGACGTCGTGATCACCGCCCGCGGACAGGTCGAGCTGGAGAAGACCGCAGCGGAGATCGCCGAGCGCAGCGGCCGCCAGGTCATCGGGCTGGCCGGGGACATGAGCAACACCGCAGACGTGGAGCGTTGCGTCGCGGCGGCCACCGAGCAGGCCGGCCCCATCGACATTCTGGTCACCTGCGCGGGCTCCTCCCCGGGTGGCTTGCTCGAGGAGCTCACTGAAGAGCAGTGGATGCAGAGCCTCAACCTCAAGTTCATGGGCTACGTGCGCACCGTCCGGGCGGTCATCCCGGGGATGAAGCAGCGGGGTCACGGCTCGATCGTCCTGGTCGTCGGCAACGACGGGCTCAAGCCAAGCTACTGGGAGATGACCGCGGGCGCAGCCAACGCCGCCGACCTCAACTTCGCGTCCTCGGTGGCCGAGCAGTACGGCCCGTACGGCGTGCGGGTGAACACCGTCAACCCGGGCCCGGTCAACACCGATCGTTGGGACGGTCTGGAGAAGGCCTTCGCCCGCGACATGGGCACCGACCAAGCGACCGCGCGGCAGCGGGCGAACGCGTCAATCCCGCTGGGCCGGATCACCGAGCCCGCCGAGGTCGCCGCTCTGGTCACCTTCCTCACCTCCGACGTGTCGGCCAGCGTGCACGGCGCGCACGTGCCGATCGACGGCGGCCAGCGCAAGGCCCTGATGGACCGGGACTCGCAGTGAAGCTTTCCAACACCTTCGAGATCGACCGTCCCGCCGCCGACGTCTTCGACATCTTCCTCGACATCGAGCGGGTGGCGACGTGCATGCCCGGCTCCCGGCTGACCGGACAGGTCGACGAGGACACCTATGCGGGTGAGGTCAAGATCAAGGTCGGCCCGATGACCGTGGCCTACGCCGGGCAGGCGACCTTCGTCGACATCGACAAGGACACCCGCCAGCTCACCCTGCGAGCCAGGGGCCGCGAGACCCGCGGCGCCGGCGGCGCCGACGCGATGATCGTTGCCCAGCTGCACGAGCAGGGCAGCGGAACCCGGGTGGTCATCGACACCGACCTCAGCATTCGCGGCAAGGTCGCGCAGTTCGGCCGGGGCGCGATCGGCGAGGTCGCCGGTGGTCTCATGCAACAGTTTGCGCACAACGTCGAGGCCCTGCTGTCCGGCCAGGCGAGCACCGCACCCCCAGCTGGCGAGGCTGCTTCTCCGCAGCGCACCCGTGCGGCCGCACCCGCCGCCACGGTGGATTCCGACGACGCCGCCCTGGACGTGTGGGGACTGGTCGTGCTTCCGCTCGTCCGCAAGGCCCTGCCCAGTGTGGCCAACGTGCTCGCCTCGGGAGTCGCGGCCTACCTCGGCACCCGCCTGGCCCTGCGCCACGCACCGGTGAGGAGTCGCCACCGTGGCTTTCGCAACGACTGACGACGGGGTCCGGCTCTACTACGAGGAGCACGGCGAAGGCGACCCGCTGCTGTTCGTGCACGAGTTCGCCGGCGACCACCGGTCCTGGGACGCGCAGGTGCGCCACTTCTCCCGGCGCTACCGGTGCATCGTCTACGCCGCCCGCGGCTATCCGCCGTCGGAGGTACCTACCGATCCCGGCGCCTACAGCCAGGCGCGCGCCGTCGAGGACGCCATCGCCGTGCTCGACGCGGCACGCGCGGACACCGCCCGGGTGGTGGGCAACTCGATGGGTGGCTACACGGCCCTGCACCTCGGGCTTCGGCACCCCGACCGGGTCACGGCGCTGGTCGTCGGCGGCTGCGGCTACGGCGCGCACCCGGACAAGGAGCCGACGTTTCGGGACGAGTCGGAGGGGATCGCGGTGGCCTTCGAGGCCGAGGGCTCGGTGGGCGTCGCGCAGTGGTACGGCGTCGGACCGGCTCGGGTGCAGTATCAGGCGAAGGACCCCCGCGGGCACGCCGAACACGTCCAGGTGCTCGCCGAGCACGATGCCCAGGGGGCGGCGCTGACCATGCGCGGGGTGCAGAGATCACGTCCCTCGCTCTACGGCCTGCGCGAGCAGCTGGCCGGGATGGACGTGCCGGTGCTGATCGTCGCCGGCGACGAGGACGACGGCGTTCTGGAGACCGACCTGATGCTCAAGCGGACGCTGCCCCGCTGCGGGCTCGCGGTGCTGCCGCGCTCGGGCCACGTCACCAACCTGGAGGAACCCGCCTTGTTCAACCAGCTGGTGGAGCAGTTCCTCGGCCAGGTGGAGCACGGCCGGTGGGGCCGCCGGGACCCGCGCTCGCTGTCCAGCTCGACCACCGGCGCCAAGTAGTCCCCCGCGGGGGCGACCAACGAAATGTCAGGAGTAGCCGTGCCGTCCGCACCGATCACCCCGATGGACCTCTTCGCGATCGACAGCCTGCTCGACGACGAAGAACGCGCCATCCAGGACACCGTGCGTCGCTACTGCGACGACAAGATCCGCCCCCACATCGCCGAATGGTTCGAACAGGCGCACATCCCGGCCCGGGAGCTGGCCAAGGAGCTCGGTGCCCTCGGGCTGCTGGGCATGCACCTGGAGGGTTACGGCTGCGCCGGCACCAGTGCCACCGCGTACGGGCTGGCCTGCCTCGAGCTGGAAGCCGCCGACTCGGGGCTGCGCAGCCTGGTATCGGTGCAGGGTTCGCTGGCGATGTTCGCCATCCACCACTTCGGCAGCGAGGAGCAGAAGACCCAGTGGCTGCCCCGGATGGCGGACGGTGACGCGATCGGCTGCTTCGGGCTGACTGAACCGGACTTCGGCTCCGACCCGGCCGGCATGCGCACCCGCGCGGTGGCCGACGGCACCGACTGGGTGCTGAACGGCACCAAGATGTGGATCACCAACGGATCGATCGCCGACGTCGCGCTCGTGTGGGCCCGCACCGAGGACGGCGTCCGCGGCTTCGTCGTTCCCACCGACACGCCCGGGTTCTCCGCGCCGGAGATCAAGCAGAAGATGTCGCTCCGCGCGTCGGTCACCAGCGAGCTGGTGCTGGAGGACGTCCGGCTGCCCGGTACGGCGCTACTCCCCGAGGCCAAGGGACTGCGCGGACCGCTCTCGTGTCTGTCCGAGGCCCGTTTCGGCATCGTGTTCGGAGCACTCGGCGCCGCCAGGGACTGCCTCGAGACGACCATCGCCTACGCGCAGACCCGCCGGGTGTTCGACAAGCCGCTGGCCGCCTACCAGCTGACGCAGGAGAAGCTGGCCAACATGAGCCTCGAGCTCGGCAAGGGCATGTTGCTCGCCCTACACCTCGGCCGCATCAAGGACGCCGGCAACATTCGCAACGAGCAGGTCAGCCTGGGCAAGCTCAACAACGTCCGCGAGTCGATCGCCATCGCGCGGGAGTGCCGCACCATCCTGGCGGCCAACGGCATCACCCTGGAATACCCCGTCATCCGGCACGCGAACAACCTGGAGTCGGTGCTCACCTACGAAGGCACCTCCGAGGTGCACCAGCTGGTCATCGGCCAAGCCCTCACCGGCGAATCTGCCTTCCGCTGACGCGATGATGTTCCCGAACGAGGTGTGGCGCATCACGCTGCGCAGTGAGCTGCTGGAGGTTGGTCGATGAGCTTCGACAAGGTAGGCGTAATCGGCGGGGGCACGATGGGTGCCGGCTGTCGCCTTGCGGCGGGTGGGTGCGGTGGGCTTCGTAGTGTTCGCCATAGGTTCTTTCTGTTGTCGCCGAGGGTTCGTGTGGGGTGTAGTCCGCTGGGTTTGGCTATCAATCACCGCCTACTGGGTCAGCGGGTGCATCGGCACATCGTTCAGCAGCTACGCAGAACGCCCCGAACCGGTCGAGCGTGTTAACACCCCCACTGCGATGAGCGTGTTCCCGCACGACATCAACATCGCCCCACGCGCGCTAGCCGAACGCTTTCTCAACATCGAATCCTGGGTCGAACATGACACCGGAGGCCACTTCGCCGCCTGGGAACAGCCACGCGCCTACACCGAAGGTATCCGTGCCGCGATAGCCCTGGGCAAGATTAGTTAGTCATCCCGTAAGCATCGAACGGTCTGCGGAGCACGTGGACGCTGCTCGACGCCACCGAGCCGGCCGCGGCGTACCGGCAGCCGATCGTCTATCGACGACTCTCGCGTTCCGGTTCGCTACTCCCGCTTGCGCATGATGGGGTCGTGACGAAGCGGCTGGCGCGCAAGCAGTACAACGACAGCCACCGTGACGGGTCCGCCACCACGGCCCGCCACCAGCCAACGACCACGCCCACCACCCCGGCCACGACACGCCCAGCGACGGCGTGCCGCAGTCCCGCAAGGAGGCCACGGACCGGCAGAAGGAGCAGTTCGGGTGCATGGAGCTCGGGTCCGCGTTCTTCGGCTGGCTCACCGCCACCGGCGCTGCGGTGCTGCTCACCGCGATCGCCGCGGCCGTCGGCACGGCCGTCGGGGTGTCCACCGGCACCACCATCGACGAGGCCACCACCCAGGCCGAGCAGGGCTCGTTCACCGCGCAGACCGTGGGCCTGGTCGGCGGCATCGTCCTGCTCGTCGTGCTGCTGTCCGGCTACTTCTGCGGCGGGCACGTCGCCGGGCGGATGGCCCGGTTCAACGGGCTCAAGCAGGGCCTCGGCGTGTGGCTATGGACCGTGGATCGCCGCCGTGGTCGCCGTGGCGGGGGTGCAGTACAACGTGCTCGACAACCTCGACGCGTTCCCGCGCATCCCCACCGGCGGCAACTTCACCACCGGCGGCATCATCGTCCTGGTCGCCGTCGCCGTCATCAGCCTGGTCGGCGCGCCGCTCGGCGGGCTCGCCGGCATGCGCTACCACCGCAGGGTCGACAAAGCCGCGTTCGAGCCCACTCCCGGCTGAGGACGAGCGGTCTGACAGGATCGACACCGACGACGAACAGAGGAACGTGCCCGGGGGACATTCGGGGTCGACCCGGTCGGTAATCGCAGGGCCGCGACGCGCCGGGCTCCGGGGTGTGGATCAGCTCTGGAGCCCGGGCCGGTGGCCACCCGGCTCCGTTCCTCCGCGGAACAGGGCACCCTTGAGCGGTTTCGTCCTCACCGACAGCCCCGACCGAGGAGAACCGTGACCGTCGAGAAGCGGCGCCCGCCGCGTGGGGGCGCGTCGCCCGCACCCGTCGAGGACCGCGCCGGTGTCCGCCGCATCGTGACCCGGCTCGCTGCCGTCGTGGTGGCAGTGGCCGCCGCCCTCACCCTCTCCAGACACGGCTTCATCGACCTGAACGTCTACCGCGTCGCCGGTCAG
>JAABUT010001499.1_pt1 | contig 26358 bp, 26 predicted proteins | sample 5559281 | NCBI WGS metagenome assembly JAABUT01 (sample SAMN10711880, study PRJNA513359) | rock metagenome | isolation source: Antarctica rocks | place: Antarctica: Victoria Land, Ricker Hills nord | collected 2016-01-04
TCGGGCGGGCAGCTCGTAGACCATCGGGAACCAGATCGCGCCGGAGAACTGCACCAGGTAGGCATCGATCGGCCCGAGCGCCTTGACCACGTCCAGCTCGGAGGGCCGGGCGTCGTTCTGGTTCAACACCGACTGTGTTCCGTCCGAAAGCCACAGCGACGAATCGCCGATCGGACCGTCGGTGGGCGAGGTCAGCGCCTGGATCATCACGTCCAGCCCGTCCAGGGACACGACCTCCCCCGAGACCGGCTGCACGAACGACGTGAACCCGACGTCGCGCAGGGCGTCCTCCAGCTCGGACGTCGGGAAGTCGGGCAGCAGCACCGTCGCCCTCTTCGACACGTGTTTGCGTAGCTGGTCCGGGTCGAAGTGATCGCGGTGCAGGTGCGAGACGAACAGGTAGTCGGCCTGCCCGAAGCGGTCCCAGTCGAGCTGGGAGTTGTCCGGGAACGGGAACCACGACCCGAAGTACGCGGGGTTCACCCACGGGTCGGTGAGCACCGAGCCGGCAGCGGTCTCGATCAGCGCGCTCGCGTGCCCCAGACCGGTGATTCGCATGCGCTCACGGTATCCGGCGGGGCAGGTGCCAGAATGAGCAGACCCGCCGACGGATCATCCGACAGGAGCGCGTGAGTGGCCAGCACATCGCAGCCAGAGTCCGCACCCGACGTGCACGACGACTCGGACGCAGTGGACCGACCCGAGGACTGGGGCTGGCACGGCGAGTTCGGCAAGACCACGGCGTTCCTCGGCTGGTTCACCGCGATCGTCCTGGTGCTGATGATGACTTCGACGCACTACAACGGGCAGGGAACGCTCTTCCTCGGCCTGTCCGCGGCGGTGATCGTCGCCGGCCTGCTGTACGAGCGGCGGCGGCGCAGGAACGCCTGGCGCAAGTAGCTGCGGTCAGCTGCGCGCGGCGGCGCGCTCGCGCTGACGATCGCGCTTCTCGACGAAGCGGGACGCCTGCTCGTCCAATCCGGTCATGAACGCCGCCAGCTCGTCGCGTGCCCGCTCGCCAGCCGGCCCGAAGTCGTCGCGGCTGAACAGCTTCCAGAAGCGCAGCACGGGCGCGATCACGTCGTCGTGGTGCAGGCGCAGGTCGTAGATGCCGGCTTTCGCGATCGTCACGGAATTGCGCGCGAAGCCAGGCATGCCCTGCCCCGGCATCTGGAAGCCCACGACCTCGTCGCGGATCGCGCACATCGTCGCGTCCGGCGCGCGATCGAGCGCCGCGGCCACCAAATTGCGGTAGAAGACCATGTGCAGGTTCTCGTCGGTGGCGATGCGGGTGAGCAGTTGCTCGGCCAGCGGGCAGCCGGTGGCGGCGCCGGTATTGCGGTGCGAGACCCGGGTGGCCAACTCCTGGAACGAGACGTACGCGACGGCCTGCAGCGCGGTCTTGTCACCGGAGTCGTAACCGGCCTGCATGTGCGCCATGCGCAGGCTCTCCAGCTCGACCGGATCGACGCCGCGGGTGACGACGAGGTAGTCGCGCAGCGCGATGCCGTGCCGGCCCTCTTCGGCGGTCCATCGGCCGACCCATTCGCCCCACGCGCCGTCGCGGCCGAAGCGGGTCGCGATCTCGCGGTGGTAGGAGGGCAGGTTGTCTTCGGTGAGCAGGTTGACCGTCATCGCCGTCTGCGCCACCGGGTCGAGCGGCGAGTCCTCGGGCCGCCAGTCCTCGCCGCCGAGGAAGGCGAAGTCCCGGCCACGGCTCCACGGGACGTAGTCGTGCGGATGCCACGGCTTGGCGATACTCAGGTGCCGCTCGAGGTTCTCGGCCACTACGGGCTCGAGGTCGTGCAGCAGGCGCGATTCGACGCCCTCGTCCGTGTCCATAGATGCCAACATGCCTCCAAACTTACGCCACCGTAGGTTGCGCGGATGCCGCCTGCCAGCCGGTCCTCACCGGCACCCTCCCGTGATCAGGGCTGATCGTCGCGCATACCCCACGGCGAGGCATACTCGCCGGCCAACAGCTCGAGAAACGGCATGGCGTCCAGCGCTTCCGGCCCGAGCACACCCGCGCCGGACCACGCGCCGGTCGCGATCAGCTCCAGCGCGATCACCGGGTTCACCGCCGTCTGCCACACAACCGCTTGGGAGCCGTACTCGCGCATCGACCACTCGTTGTCGACCACGTGGTACAGGTACGTCGAGCGTGGCTGCCCGTCCTTGCCCGTGCCACGCACCCACACCCCGGCGCAGGTCTTGCCGGTCATCCGGTCGCCGAGCGTGGCCGGGTCGGGCAGGCACGCGGCGACGATGTCGCGCGGCGACACCATGACGCGCTCGGGTCGCGCGCTTCCGTTGCGCGCAGCCGCGACCGCGACCGGATCCGTGCGGTCCAGGCCCAGCATGCGCAGCGTCTTCAGGACACCGATGAACTCGGCACCGAGGCCGTACTTGAAGGTGACGCGCTCGGCATCGATCCAGCGTGGCATCAGCAGCACCTCTTCGTGCTCGACGTTCACGCACTCGACCGGCCCGATGCCCTCGGGGAAGTCGAAGACCTCCGGCTCGCTGAACGGTTCGGTGGTGAACCAGCCGCGGTCCTTCTCCCAGATCACCGGCGGGTTCAGGCATTCCTCGATCGTCGTCCAGATAGAGAACGACGGCGCGAATTGGAAACCGGCCACCTCGAGGTTGGCGCCGTCGCGCACGCCGAGCTCATGGATCTCGCTGAACAGGTGGTCGGCCGCGTACCGGGCGAAGACGTCGGACAGTCCGGGCTCCACTCCGATGCCCACCAGCGCCAGCTTGCCGGACGCTTCCCACTGCGGGGAGAGCGCGAACTGCTCGTCGCCGAGCTTGAGGCCGGTCTGCGCGTGCGGCTCGTCCGGGTGCGGCGTGGACAGCGACATCGCCATGTCCAGATAGTGGATCTTGGCCTGCAGCGCGGCGCGGAAGATCGGCATTGTGAAGCGCGGATCGGTGGCGCCGAGCACCGCGTCGATGCGCCCCTCGGCGATCAGCGCGCCGATCGCTGCCTCATCGGAGGCGTCGAGACGCGCGGCCGAGAACCGCTCGTCGCCGACGCCGGCGACCGCGGCCTCGGCGCGTGCGATGTCGTAGTCGGCGATCACCACGCCGGTCGCGAACGGGCGTCGTGCGGCGATTCGGGCAGCAGCGGACCCGACGCCGCCGGCGCCGAGGACAAGAATGCGCATGAGCGCACTATAGGGAACCGTTGCGTGCGAAATCCATGGTGGATGCAGGTTTACACGGCGGAAACCCTTGCGTAATGCCGCTTGTGCTGCGATAAACGCATAGGCCGATCCCCTCGACGAACTGGAGTCGACTGTTGAGCGCAACGACCGCTGCACCCCCACCACGGGAGGTGCAGGCCAAGGGACTCAAATCCGGCGCGCTGGGCCTCGTCTCCAGCGTCGTCATCGGCGTCGCCTCGACGGCACCTGCCTACAGCCTCGCCGCCACGCTCGGCTTCATCGTTCTGGGGGTCGGACTGCAGGCGCCGGTGATCGTGATCCTCGCCTTCGTGCCGATGCTGTTCACCGCGATCGGCTACCAGGAACTCAACAAGGCCGACCCCGACTGCGGCACCACCTTCACCTGGGCCACCCGGGCGTTCGGCCCCAAGACCGGCTGGATCGGCGGCTGGGGCATCATCGCCGCGGACATCCTGGTGATGGCCAGCCTGGCCCAGGTCGCAGGCCAGTACGTCTTCCTGCTGTTCAACGCCGACGGCATCGGGGGGGACGCCACCAGCGGCTGGGTGCTGCTGGTCGGGTGCCTGTGGATCGTGTTGATGACCTACATCTGCTACGTCGGGGTCGAGCTGTCGGCGAAATTGCAGAAGGTACTGCTGACCGTCGAACTGATCGTGCTGCTGGTGTTCGCCGTCGTCGCGCTGGTGCAGGTCGGCACGAACAACGCCGGCCCCACCGCCATCGGCGTCTCGCTGTCCTGGTTCAACCCGATGCACATCCCGGACTTCTCGACCTTCGTCCGCGGCATACTTCTGATGATCTTCATCTACTGGGGCTGGGACAGCGCTGTCTCCGTCAACGAGGAGACGGCTGATCCGGGCAGAACGCCGGGGCGCGCGGCGATCATCTCTACCGTGCTGCTGGTCGTCACCTACACGCTCGTGACGCTGGCGGCGCAGTCGTTCGCCGGAATCGGCAGCAAGGGCATCGGGCTCGGCAACGAGAACAACTCCGGCGACGTACTGTCGATCCTCGGCAAGGCCGTCTTCGGGTCAGGAACGTTCGGCACAGTTCTCTCGCACCTGCTGATCCTGATGGTGCTGACCTCCGCAGCCGCCTCCACTCAGACCACGATCCTCCCAACGGCGCGCACGTCGCTGTCGATGGCCGTCTATCGGGCGCTGCCGCGCAGCTTCGCGAAGATCCATCCCCGCCACCTGACGCCTTCGGTCTCCACGCTCGCGTTCGGCGGGATCTCGATCGTGCTGTACGCGCTGCTGAACTACTCCGACAATCCGACGAGCGTGATCGCCGACTGCGTCACCGCGCTCGGCATGATGATCGCCTTCTACTACGGACTCACCGGTTTCGCCTGCTTCTGGTACTACCGCAAGAACCTGCGCAGCAGCGCCCGCAACATGTGGATGCAGGGCATCCTGCCGCTGCTCGGGGGCATCATGCTGTATTTCGCCCTCGTGTGGAGCCTGCACGACGACTGGCTCTCGGCGAACGCCGACGGCGCGGCGAGCTACACCCAGTGGGACATGCCGTTCCCGCCACACTGGACCATCGGCGGGACGTTCCTGCTCGGCATCGGCACCTTCGTGCTCGGCATCATTCTGATGTTCGTGTGGCGCGCCGTGTCCCCGCCGTTCTTCCGCGGCGAGACGCTGCGCGAGGACACCGCCACGCTGGTACCGGACAACACCTAAATCCACGAGATCCGTCGTCTGATACCGTGTCGACAACGAAATCATTCGTTCTGGAAGGATTGAACCGGTGACACCGACATCTCGCGGCGTCCCGGACGAAGTGTCCAGGGCGATCATCGAGCAGCTGCAGGAAGACGGCCGGCGCCCGTACGCGAGCATCGGGAAGGCCGTCGGACTGTCCGAGGCAGCGGTCCGCCAACGGGTGCAGAAACTCGTCGACTCGGGCGTCATGCAGATCGTCGCGGTCACCGATCCGATGCAGACCGGATTTGCCCGGCAGGCCATGATCGCGATCTCGGCCAGTGGTGACATCGAGGCCGTCGCAGATGCGCTGGCCGCGCTCGACGAGGTCGACTACATCGTCGTCACCGCAGGATCCTTCGACCTGCTGGCGGAGGTGGTCGTCGAGGACGACGCGCACCTGTTGCACCTGGTCAACGGCAGCATCCGCACGATCGCCGGCGTCACCCGAACGGAGACGTTCGTCTATCTGAAGCTCGTCAAGCAGACCTACAACTGGGGCGCGCGGTAGCCCTCGCGATGAGCGGTTGCGCCAGCCATGAGCGCTTGCGCGAAGAGCCAGAAGACACAGCACGCGACAAAGGAGCGGATCGGGCCGACGACCGACCCGAGCGCCAGCGAGCGGTCCATAGGAGGACCGATGAGATGGGAGCAACGCAGATGACCACCACACCGATCCAGACGCAGCCCAGCGGCTTCGACGTGGACAAGATGTCCGCCGACGCGCGCGAACACCTGTGGATGCACTTCACCCGCATGTCGTCCTACGCGGACACGGGCGTGCCGACGATCGTGCGCGGCGAGGGCGCGCGCATCTTCGACTCGAAGGGCCGTAGCTATCTCGACGGGCTGGCCGGGCTGTTCGTCGTCCAGGCCGGCCATGGCCGCGAGGAGCTCGCCCGCGCCGCATACGACCAGGCGAAGGAACTCGCGTTCTTTCCCCTGTGGTCCTACGCGCATCCGCCGGCCATCGAGCTCGCGGACCGGCTCGCGTCGCTCGCGCCCGGTGACCTGAACAAGGTCTTCTTCACCACGGGTGGTGGCGAGGCGGTCGAGACGGCGTGGAAGCTCGCCAAGCAGTACTACAAGCTCGTCGGCAAACCCATGAAGCACAAGGTGATCAGCCGCGCGATCGCGTATCACGGCACGCCGCAGGGCGCGCTGTCGATCACCGGCATCCCGGACGCCAAGAAGTACTTCGAGCCACTCGTACCGGGCGCGCACAAGGCCGCGAACACGAACTTCTACCGCGCGCCCGAACACGGCGACAACCTCGAGGAGTTCGGCCGCTGGGCCGCCGACGAGATCGAGCGGGCCATCGAGATGGAAGGCGCCGACACCGTCGCCGCTGTCTTCGTCGAGCCCGTGCAGAACTCCGGCGGCTGCTTCCCGCCGCCCCCCGGGTATTTCCATCGGGTCCGTGAGATCTGCGACCGGCACGACGTACTGCTCGTCTCCGACGAGGTGATCTGTGCGTTCGGCCGGCTGGGCACGATGTTCGGCTGCGACAAGTTCGGCTACCTGCCGGACATCATCACCTGTGCCAAGGGCTTGACCAGCGGCTACTCCCCCATCGGCGCGGCGATCGTCAGCGATCGGATCGCCGAGCCGTTCTGGAACGGCGGCAACTCGTTCCCGCACGGCTACACCTTCGGCGGGCACCCGGTGTCGGCCGCGGTGGCGACGGCCAACCTCGACATCTTCGAGCGCGAGGGCATCCCGCAGCACGTCCTGCAGAACGAGGGCGCGTTCCGCTCGACGCTCGAGAAGCTGCACGACTTGCCGATCGTCGGCGACATACGCGGCGACGGCTACTTCTATGGCATCGAACTCGTCAAGGACAAGGCGACCAAGGAGACCTTCGACGACGACGAGTCCGAGCGGCTGCTGCGCGGTTTCCTGTCCGGCGCCCTGTTCGAGGCAGGCCTGTACTGCCGCGCGGACGACCGCGGTGACCCGGTCGTCCAGCTGGCCCCGCCGCTGATCGTGGGACAACCGGAGTTCGACGAGATCGAGCAGATCCTGCGCTCGGTGCTCACCGAGGCCTGGTCGCGGCTGTAAGCCCGCAATCCCGCGTCAGCCGCCGCCCACGCCGTGCCAGACGGCCTGCGCGCCGGAGTCACCGGTCCGGTAGAGCTGGATCAGCGCGCCGACCGAGACCGCGATCGAGACGGCTCCGAGCACGGCCGTCACCCACACCAGCAACGCCTGCTTGCGGGTCTGCGGCCGAATGAGTGTGGCCGTGCCGCCGCCACCGTCGACGTCGTCGCGCTTTTCCGGTTCGTGTGGCGCGCGGCGCCAGGACATCTCGAAGCGTCGGCCTAGCAGCCAGACGGCCGCGGCCAGCACGAAAACGCCGATCGCCCAGGGCAGCAGCGACTTGCCTAGCTCGGTGTGCCTGTCGATGCGCGCGTTGTGAAAGCCCAGGTGGTCCCTGAGCCACTCACCGGCGTTCGTGGTGATCGGGACGAGCACGAGGGCGACCAACCCGACCGCTGGGGTGAGAAACCCGAGCCGGGCCCGGGCCGCCGGCCAGGTGGCGCTCGCCACGAGCATGAGCGCCGCCAGCGGAAGCAGGATGACGACCGCATGGATCAGCAGCACATGCGCCGGCAGACCATTGATCTTCGTGGGCACTGCGACCTCACTCGCTCGACGACGATGACTACACGGCTATCACGGACCGCGCCGCGCATCGGTTCAAACGTGCCTGCCCGGCGATCTTCATACTCCTGGCGCGTCATGACGCGCCAGGAGTATCAAGATCATCGAAGGTGCCGTCTAGGGTGACTCTCATGCTCCCCGATCTGCCCGCAGGCGCCGCTGCGCGAGCCCACCGTTGCCTCGACTCGTTGCACTCGTTGATCTACTTCGTGCCCGAGGCGGAGGAGGAGCTCACCGCGGTGGGCCTGCGGCCGGGTCGAATGTGTTACTTCGCCAGCCGTTCCGCTGCGATGGGACCGGTGTCCGCAGGGGTCACGGCGGCGACCTTCTACAACTTCAACCCGACGCTCGTCGCGCGGCACATCCCGCGGGCATGGACGCTGGCCTCGACCGCCGACATCCTCGCCGCACGAATGACGGCCGTCGACCGCGCGCTGCGTCGGTTGCTGGGCGACGACGGCATCGCCGGCCCGGACGTGGCCGAGGCCGCCGAGCTCGCACGCGCCGCCACCGCCGGCCTGCTCCCGGAGGGCCGGGCGCTGTATGCGGCGCACGCGGAGCTCGAGTGGCCCGGCGAGCCGCACCTGGTGCTGTGGCAGGCGGTCACCTTGCTGCGAGAGTTCCGCGGCGACGGGCACATCGCCGCGTTGCTGGACGCCGACCTGTCCGGGCTGGACGCGTTGATCACGCACACCGCAACCGGCCGCGGCTTCCTCGCCGACGCCGCGAAGGCGACCCGTGGCTGGTCTGACGAAGAATGGAACGCCGGCGCCGACGACCTCCGATCGCGCGGCCTGCTCGCCGACGACGGACTCACCGCCGCAGGTGCCGCTACCCGCGACGCGCTCGAACGGGCCACCGACCGGCTGGGATCGGCAGGGTGGCACACGCTCGGCGAGCGACGCCTGGCGCGGCTCACCGAGCTGGGCCGCGGGCTCACCCAACGCCTCGTCGGCGCCGGCGCGTTCCCGTCCGGTGTGTTTGCCGCGCGCAAGTAGCCGCTGCCACGTCCTCATGCCTCAGTGGCCCAACCCGGCCCGCACGTGCTCGAAGATCAAATTTGTCTCGGTGAGCGCCACATCCGGATCGCGGCTCAGGTTCACGACGACGAAGTCGCGCAGGTTGTCCGTACCCGTCGCCGCGATGTGCACGTAGAAATCGTCGGCGCCGCCCAGGAAGAAGACATTCAGCACCTCGGGCAGTTGCGCGATCTTGGTCATGAAGTCCGCGATGTGCGCCCGGGCCGATGACTGCAGCCGGACTGCGATCATCGCCTGGATCGGTCGGCCCAGAGCGGCAGGATCGATGTCGGCGTGGTAGCCGCGGATGGTGCCGTTTTCGCGCAGGGCGCGCACCCGGCCAAGACATGTCGACGCCGCGATGCCGACACGTTCGGCCAACGTGTTGTTGGGAATGCGCGCGTCGACGGCGAGTTCGCGCAACAACCGCCGGTCAATCTCGTCCGGGGCGCGTCGAACGATGTTCGGCGCAGCAGCTACGGATGACCCGCGCACCGACCTTCTGGCTGCCATGACGGTAATCTACAGAATCTTCTGCGAAACTGTCGCCGTATGTCGTCGCATCCTTCATCCTGGACGCCTACCAGTGCAGCCGCGTCGAGGAGTCCAGATGAAGGTCGGCATCCCCCGTGAGGTCAAGAACAACGAGTTCCGGGTGGCGATCACGCCGTCCGGTGTCAATGAACTGACCAACCACGGTCACCAGGTGTTCCTCGAGCGCGAGGCGGGCGTCGGATCCGCTATCCCCGACGACGCGTTCGTCGCCGCCGGCGCACAGATCCTCGAGACCGCCGACGACGTGTGGGGCACCGCGGACATGGTGCTCAAGGTCAAGGAGCCCGTAGCCGAGGAGTACCACCGGATGCGAAAGGACCAGGTGCTGTTCACCTATCTGCACCTGGCCGCGGACAAGGCCTGCACCGACGCGCTGCTGGCCGCCGGAACCACCGGCGTCGCCTACGAGACCGTGCAGCTGCCCGACGCCTCACTGCCGCTGCTCGCGCCGATGTCCGAGGTCGCCGGGCGACTTGCCCCGCAGGTCGGCTCGTACCACCTCATGAGGCAGGGCGGCGGGCGCGGCACCCTGATGGGCGGTGTGCCCGGCGTCTATGCGGCGAAGGTCGTCGTCATCGGCGCGGGTGTGTCTGGCCAGAACGCCGCCGCGATCGCCCTCGGCATGCAGGCCGAGGTGCTGCTGTTGGACAAGAACGTCGCCCGACTGCGCCAGATGGACGCGATTTACCTGGGGCACTGCCAGACCGTCGCGTCGAACGCCTACGAGGTCGAGAAGGCCGTGCTCGACGCCGACATGGTGATCGGCGCAGTGCTGATCCCGGGTGCGAAGGCGCCGACCCTGGTCAGCAACGAGCTGGTGTCGCGGATGAAGCCGGGCTCGGTGCTCGTCGACATCTCGATCGACCAGGGCGGCTGCTTCGAGGACTCACACCCGACCACGCACGCCGAGCCGACCTACCGCGTGCACGACTCGGTCTTCTACTGCGTCGCCAACATGCCCGGCGCCGTCCCGCATACCTCGACGTATGCGCTGACGAACGTCACACTGCCTTACGCGATCGAGCTGGCCGACCGCGGTTGGCGCGACGCCCTGCGCCGCGACCACCCGCTCGCACTGGGCATGAACACGCACGAGGGTCAGCTCACGAACGCTCCGGTCGCCGAGGCCCACGGCTACGAATTCGTCGAGCTGGCCGACGTCCTCGCCTGACCGATGCGTGACTACCGCAAGGTGTCGCTGTGGTTCGACCAGCTCAGCGACGCGCTCACCCCGCGCCCGTCGCTGACCGGCGACGTGCACGTCGACGTCGCCGTCGTCGGCGCGGGCTTCACCGGGCTGTGGACGGCGTACTACCTGCAGGCGGCGGACCCGGCACTGCGCATCGCCGTGCTCGAGCAGGAGATCGCCGGCTTCGGAGCATCCGGGCGCAACGGCGGCTGGTGCTCGGCGCTCTTCCCGCTCACCGCGGGCACGCTCGCCCGCGAAGCCGGCCGCGACGCCGCACGAGCGCAGTACGCGGCGATGCGCGAGTCGGTGACCGAGGTAGCGCGGGTCGCCGGCGCCGAGCTCATCGACGCGGACATCGCAGTCGGCGGCACCGTCGTACTCGCGCGCTCGCAACCCCAGTTGCAGCGGGCGCGCGAGGAGGTTGCCGAGAGCCACCGCTTCGGCCTCGGCGTCCAGCTGCTGGACGCCGAGGCCGCCCGCACCCGGCTGCATGCGTCGCGCGTCGTTGGCGCGAGCTACACGCCGCACTGCGCTGCGCTTCAGCCGGCGAAGCTCGTCCGCGGCCTCGCCGACGTCGTCGAACGTCGTGGCGCCCGCGTGTACGAGCGCACCGCCGCCACCGGCATCGAGGCACACGCCGTGCGCACCGGGCGCGGCACGGTGCATGCCGAATATGTCGTTCGGGCAACCGAGGGGTACACCGCGCAGCTGCCCGGCAGCCGCCGCGCGGTCGTTCCCGTGTACTCGCTCGTCGTCGCCACCGAACCGCTGCCGGCATCGACGTGGGAGGAGATCGGGCTGCGCGAGCGCGAGACGTTCAGCGACCACCGGCATCTGATCATTTACGGCCAGCGCAGCGCCGACGACCGCCTGGTCTTCGGGGGGCGCGGCGCGCCGTATCACTTCGGCTCGCGGATCAGCCCGGACTACGACCGCGTGCCCCGGGTGTTCGACGCCCTGCGCGACACGGTGACTGAGCTTTTCCCGGTGCTGCGAGACGTGCGGATCACTCATCGTTGGGGTGGCCCGCTCGGCATCGCGCGCGACTGGCACGCGTCCGTCGGCCTCGACCCGGCAAGCGGGTTCGCCTGGGCCGGCGGGTATGTCGGCGACGGCGTGGCCACAGCCAACCTCGCGGGCCGCACGCTGGCTGAGCTGATCACCGGCCGCGACACGCAGCTCACCCGCCTGCCGTGGGTCGGGCACCACGGTCGCAACTGGGAGCCAGAGCCGCTGCGCTGGCTGGGCGTGAACGCGGGCCTCGCGGCGATGACCTGGGCAGATCGCGCCGAGCAGCGCCGCGGCCGGCCGTCGCGCCTCGCGTCAGCGGTCGAGGCGATGATGAGCAGGTGAGCGAGCGAACCCGAGTGACCCGTCTGCGGGAGAAGCAACGTGGTGGACGCCCCGAGCTGGATGCGCTGCTCGACTCGGTGATCGTCGGGCACTTCGCGTTGACCGATGCCGACGCACACCCTCTCATCCTGCCGACCGCTGTCGCCCGCGACGGCGACCGCGTTCTGTGCCACGGTTCGACCGGCTCGCCGTGGATGCGCCGACTGGCCGATGGCGTGCAGGCCTGCCTCGCCGTTACGGCGCTCGACGGTCTGGTGGTCGCGCGCTCGGCATTCGAGTCGTCGCTGCACTACCGCAGCGCGGTGCTGTTCGGCTCGTGCGCTGTCGTCGAGGACGAAACCGACAAGCTGCGCGCGCTGGATCTGCTTACTGAGGCGATGCTTCCGGGCCGGGGCGCCGAGATCCGCCGACCGACGCGCCGCGAACTCGACGCCACCCTGGTGCTGGCGCTGCCGATAACGCAGTGGTCGCTCAAGGTGTCCGACGGCTGGCCCGACGATCCACCCGAAGACGTTGCGGGCACCGCATGGGCGGGGGTGGTCGCGCTGCGTACCTCTCGCGAGGTCCCGATTGCCGCACCGGACCTGGGCGCCGGTATCCCGGTGCCCGCCTCGCTGCGCTGACACCGCATCACCCCACGGCTGTACGGCGCAGCTCGTGCAGCAGCGTGTCGAGGCTGTTGGTAATGCGGTCGGTGGCGTCGATGAGCGTGGCTGCCGCCTCTGGCCCCCCGACCTGCTCCGGGCGTGCGATCAGTGCTTCTGCGAGTTGTTCCTGCAGCGTACGAAGCCCGGGCGCACCGTGAGGCGGCGCCGTTGCGGCGACGACGGCCCGCGCGTCGGCGAGGGCCTCGGCGGCCGACGCCAGGAACACCGCCAGTTCCGGAACGCCACCCGCGTCATGCACCGGCACCCTGAGCGCGTCGAAGGCGAGCATGGCGTGGACGAAGCGATGCGTGTGCGCCAGGACGCTACGGCCTAGCTCCACCTGGGCCTGCGCGCCGACGGGCTCGGCCTGCGCACGATCGAGCGACGCCTGCGCATTTATTCGAGCCAGCCTGGCTGCCGCCCGCACCCGCTGCAGCGCTGTCCGGTCACTGCCCGGGTCGGCGAGGACGAGGAGGTAGTCGCGGTATGCGCCGAGTAGCGCAGCGAGCCGATCGGGGACGTACTTGCGCTCCCACGCCGGCAGCGTCACGGCGGCCAGCACAGCGAGCGCACCACCGGCCAGGGTCGCCAACGCCCGGCTGAGCACCGTGTCGTGCGCCGGCACACCGTTGATCTCCAGCAGCACGACGACCAGGCCGGACAACGCCACCGCCGACAGCGCTACGTTGCCCGGCCCTGCCAGGCGCATGCCGAAGGCCAGAATCGCGATCAGGGCCACCTGCCACCCGCCGCCGGCGGGCAGCACCCGCAGCAGCTCGCTGACGGCGAACAATCCGACGATCGTGCCCGCGGTGCGCATGACCGCCCGTTGCAGCGTGGCGCCGAAATCCGGACGCAGCACCACCAGCACCGTCAGTGAGACCCAGTAGCCGCGCTCGATGCCGGCGATGCGCACAACGGCGTCGGCCCCGGCCACGAGCGCGGCCAACCGCGTTGCGTGTCGCACGACCGCCGAGTCGAGCGCGATCGTCGAACGCAGGTTGGCCAACGGGTTGCGCAGCAGGCTGACGACCGGGTCGGCGCGAGCGCCCTCGCTGGCACCGGTGCGCGTGCTCTCGACCGCTGCCCGCAGCTGGCCGGCCAACGCCCCCAATCTCGCCGCTGCTGCGCGGCGGGTCAGCTCGGCCGGTGTGCGTGCTCTCCCGCAGCCGACGTACCGCGAGTTCGCCCACGGTACGGGCACGTTCGACGACCGTGTCGTCGAGCGCACGCGCGGCGCCCAACGCGTCGGCCACGGCATCCAACACGTCGCCGGCGGCGGTCGAGGACTCGCGCACCAGGCCGGCGAGGATGGGATTGCCTTTCGCGGCAAGCCGCTCGGCCAGGCCGATGACGACGACCAGCTCACGCCGGATGCGCTCGGCTCCGTCGAGCAGCACGCGGTAGGCCTCGACGCTCGGGCCGTGGTCGTGTCCGAGCCCGTAGAGCGTCTGGCGCACCGATGTCAGCGTGGCGCTGGCAGGCGGCCCCGCACGGGTTCCTTCAGGCACCCGGGCCGCCTGCGCGAGCTCGCGATAGAGCCCGGCGAGGGCAAGGCGTTCCGGCCGGTGCCGACCTAATGGCCACGCCGCCACCGCAAGCAGCGCTTGACCCGCCCCGCCCGCGAGGACGAACAAGCCCACGTTCGCTGCCGCGGACACCGGTTGGTGCCGATGACCAAGGACCAGCGCGGCGGCCACCCCGGCGACCCCGACCTGGGTAGCGCTCGGGCCGCCTGCGAGCAGCAGCCCGGCGAGGAACGCGAGCGCGAACAGCAGCGCTACCGAGGCGGTGTCGCTACGGGAGGCGAGCACGGCGAGCGCGCTCGTCACCGACGCCGCTACGGCGGTGCCGAGCATGCGCAACATGCGCAGCCGGTAGGGCCCGGGTCGGTCGGCGAACGCGGTCTGCAGCGCACCGACCGCGGCCGCGAGCCCCAGCCCTGCGCCTCCGGCAGCGACGCCGATCGCCAGGGGTGCGGCTACCCCGACAGCATTGCGAGCCGCCACGGCTGGATCGGATTGCGTCCGATCCAGGCGGGCAGCTTCGCGCAGCAGGCCGGCCAACGATGACCGGCGCGTGGGAAGGCCGGCGGCAGGGTGTTCGCCCACCGCCGGCCTCCGACGATCTTGCCTAGCCCAGGCCGTTGGCCTTGAGGAAGGCCTTCGCGACTGCAGCCGGCTTATCCTGGTTGATCTGGACCTGCGCGTTGAGGGCCTGGATTGCCTTGAACGAGAGCAGCTTGCTGACCGCGTTCAGGGTCTTCGCGAACTCCGGGCCTTCCTTCGTGAGCACGCTCTTCTTGACCACCGGGGCGACCTGCTGGAAGCCGAAGATCGCCTGGTCGTCCGTCAGCACGGCGTACTTGTTGCTGGCGAGCTGGCCGTCGGTGGTAAAGATGGCGATCGAGTCGATCTTGCCCTGGTCGAGCGCCTGGTACTGCGAGCCGATCGTCAGCGGCTTGAAGGTGAGCTTGCTCAGACCATAAGCCTGGTTGAGGCCCTTGACGCCCTGGAATCGCTTCGCGTTCTCCGGTGGCCCACCGTAGGTGAACGCGCCGACCTTCTTCATGTCGCCGATCGTCTTGAGCTGGTGCTTCGCTGCATAAGCCTTGGTGACGGCGAAACCATCGGCGTCCTGGAACGGCGTGGGCTCGAGGTACTCGAAGCCGCGCTTGTTCTGGTACGTCTTGGCGCCCGCGTAGGTCTGCTGGGCACTCTTCGGCCGGTCGCCGAGCTTGGCCAGCTCAGTGAAGATCACGCCGCTGTATTCGGGATACAGGTCGATCTGCCCGCTGACGAGCGCCTTGTCGATCACGGGCGAGCTGCCGATGTTGCCCTTCAGGGTGACCGTGTAACCCTTCACTCGCAGCGCCTGGGAATACAGCTCGCCGAGAAGGTACTGCTCGGCGAAGTTCTTGTCGCCCATTGTGACGGCCGGCTTGCCCTTGCCCGGAAGGGCACCGGAGCCGCCCGAGGTCTTCCCGCCGCCCGGGGCGGATGACTTACCGCCCCCACCGCTCGAGCTGCACGCGCCGAGCGCGGTGGCGAGCACGACCGCCGTCGCGATCGACGCCACCCGGCTGATCCGAGTCGTTCGTGTCATGTCTTGTGCCTCTCCCCTTTGGTGGTGTTGCTGTCAGTTCGCTTGGCTGGTGGCCGGCGTCGGCGTTTCTTCGCTTCGACCCTGCAGCTTGGCCTGGCGCCTCGCCCGCGCGGCGCTGTCGGTTCCTCGTGCAGACTTCATACCGGCCGGGGTGATGAGGCGTTCCAAGCCGATAAACAGGGCCTGGGACACGAACGCCATCACGATCAGCAGGTAGGACGCGGCGATGATGCCCTGCAAACCGTAGGACTCACGGTCGTTGATGATGTCGCCGAGACCGCCGCCACCGAAAATGCCCCCGAGCGTGGCGGTGGCGACGACGAAGACCGCGGACGTACGGATGCCGGCAAAAATAAGCGGCAACGCCAGCGGAAGCTCGACCTTCGACACCACTTGCATCGGGCGCAGGCCGATGCCTTTCGCGGCGTCGACCACCTCGGGCTCGACCTGGTCAACGGCGACGTAGGAGTTCGTGAGGATCGGCGGGAAGGCCAGCACCACCAGCGCGATCACGACCGCGGTCTCGCCAATACCGATGAATGGAAGCAGGATTGCCAGCACTCCGAGGCTGGGCAGTGCCCGGCCGATATTGGACAGGTTGATCGCCAGGAACGAGAAGCGGTGCAGATGTCCAAGCCACACGCCGATTGGCACGCCGATCGCCACGGCGATGAGCACGGAGATGGCGGACACCTCGAGGTGGGTGACGACCTTGTCAACCATGAGCTGGCCGTTGTCGCCGATGAAGGAGAACGCATCGATGAAGTCACTCATCCCGTCATCGCCTCCGCCCGGCCGCGGACCACGGCGTCAGCAGCCGCTGGATGCCGGCGAACACGCCGTCGGCAATGAGCGCGAGCAGCACGCAGAGCGCACCGGCACCGAGGAACGCAGTCTTGAAGCCGCCGCTGCCGAGCGCATCGAAGATGATCTTTCCCAGACCGGCCGGGACGACGTACGCGGCGATCGTGGCCAGCGAGACCACAGTGACGACCGCGACCCGCAGGCCGGCCATGATCGTCGGCAGCGCGAGCGGCAGCTCGACGCGGATCAGCCGCTGGGTCGGGGTCAGGCCGACGCCGGTGGCGGCGTCGGTCACGTCCGGCGAGATGCCGGACAGTCCGGCAAGCGTGTTGGTGAACAGGATCAGCAACGTGTACGACACCAACGCGATCTCGACGGTGAAGTAGTTTATCCCGGTGATCGGCACCAAGATCTCGAACGCCGCGAGCGACGGGATGGTGTACAGCAGGCTCGTCACGAAAGTCACCGGCGCGATCACGAAGTGCAGGCGATGCGCGACGACCGCGAGCAGGAACGAGATTGCGAAGCCGACGCTCACCGCAATGAGGGTGAGCTCGATGTGCTCGTACAACGCGGGCACGAACGTATTGCTCCAGTTGGTCTTGAACCAGCCCCAGCAGAATGTTCCATTGTCCAGGACACACCTGTCGGTCTTCTGGAACTTGGGGATGACCGGGTCGGCCAGCACCGCGGCGGCGAGCACCATCAGCCCTTGACCATCGGATCGGCCGCATCGTCGGCCCCGCGACCCTTGCGCAGCGCTTCGTTGATGATCTCGATCGAGACGTAGCCGGCCGGTTTCCCGTCGCCGTCGACGACGAGCAAAGGGCGCACCGAATCGGTCATCATCACCGACAGCGCGTCGCGCAGTGTCGACTTGATCGGGACGGTGACGCCGTCGTGGGCGTCGAGATTCTTCTCGCGGGCCGCCGCCGTGTCGTCGAGGTCGACCTCTTCCAGCGTGGTGAGTGCGAGGCGCTTGAGCCCACGGTCGGCGCCGACGAACTGGGCAACGAAATCGTCGGCCGGGTCGGCCAAGATGTTCGCGGGCGTGTCGAACTGGACGAGGTCGCCTCCCTCGCGCAGGATCGCGATCTTGTCACCCATCTTGATGGCCTCGTCGATGTCGTGCGTGACGAAGACGATGGTCTTGCGCAGTTCGCGCTGCAGGCGCAGGAACTCGTTCTGCAGCCGTTCGCGGTTGATCGGGTCGATGGCACCGAATGGTTCGTCCATCAGCATCAGCGGCGGGTCGGCTGCGAGTGCGCGGGCGACGCCGACGCGCTGGCGCTGGCCGCCGGAGAGCTGGCTCGGGTAGCGTTTGCCCATCTCGACGGGCAGCCCGATCAGCTCGAGCAATTCGGCGGCGCGGTCGTTGCAGCGCTTTTTGTCCCAGCCGAGTAGGCGCGGGACCACGCTGATGTTGCCGTTGATGCTCAGGTGCGGGAACAGACCGACATGCTGGATCACGTAGCCGATTTCGCGACGCAGGTCGGTCGGCTGCTGCTTCAGGATGCTCTTGCCGTCGATGAGGATGTCGCCGCTGCTGAGGTCGATCATCCGGTTCACCAGGCGCATCGCTGTCGTCTTGCCGCAGCCGGACGGGCCTACGAGCACGCAGACCTCGCCGGCCGGAACCGTGAAGGAGAGGTTCTCCAGCGCGGCGCCCTTGGTGCCGGGATAGCGCTTCGTGACGTCGCGGAATTCCAATGGTGCCGCACCCTTCGCCGGCGTCGTGCTCTTACCGGCCGGCGCAGCTGGCTGGGTCGTCGTCATATGGGTCTGTCCGCCCTTCCGGAAACCGGAGTCGCAACATGATAGCCAACGCGGTTGCGCGGCAAGATCACGGAACGGTCACGCATTGGCGGAAAGCCCGCAATCAGCCACTTGCAGCGAGTTGACCACACGCGCCGTCGATGTCCCGCCCGCGGGTGTCGCGCACCGTGACCGGTACCCCGCGCGCCTCGAGCAGTCGGACGAATTCGCGCTCGACCGGCTTCGGTGACGCGTCCCAGGCCGAGCCGGGCGTCGGGTTGAGCGGGATGAGGTTCACGTGCGCGAGCCGGCCGTCCAGCAGGTCGCCCAGCAGCTCGGCGCGCCACGGCTGATCGTTGATGTCACGGATCATCGCGTACTCGATCGAGTACCGGCGACCGGTCCGCGCTGCGTACTCGTCAGCGGCAGCGAGCACCTGCCCCACCGGCCAGCGGGTGTTGACCGGGACCAGCGTGTTGCGTAGTTCGTCGTCCGGCGCGTGCAGTGATACGGCCAGCGTGACCCCCAGTTCCTCGTCGGCCAGCCGGCCGATCGCCGGGACTAGGCCGACGGTCGACACGGTGATCGAGCGACGCGACAGGCCGAAGCCGGCCGGTGCGGGATCGACGAGACGGCGAAGCGCGGCGGCGAGTCGTGCGTAATTCGCCAGCGGCTCGCCCATGCCCATGAACACGACGTTCGACAGTCGGCCGGGGGCGCCGCCGAGCTCGCCGTCGGCCGCGGTACGCGCTGCCACCCGAACCTGCTCGACGATCTCGGCAGTCGACAGGTTCCGCGTCAGGCCGCCCTGCCCGGTCGCGCAGAACGGGCAGGCCATGCCGCAACCGGCCTGGCTGGAGACGCACACCGTGATGCGCTCGCGCGATCGTCCGGCGCGCGCCGGGTAGCGCATCAGCACGCTCTCCACCTGCGCGCCGTCGTGCAGGCGCCACAGAGTCTTGCGGGTGGTGGCCGCATCGGTCTCGAGCGTGCGCACCTCGGTGAGCAGGGTGGGCAGCAGCGAGTCGCGCAGCCGATCTCTATCAGCGGCCGGCAGGTCGCTCATCGCGCCCGGATCGCCTTCCATCCTGGCGAAATAGTGCCTCGCGAGCTGGTCGGCGCGAAAGCCCGGCAGGCCCAGGTCGCTCACCACCTCGCGGCGACGGGCCGGGTCGAGATCGGCGAAGTGGGTCGGCGGCAGGCCCCGGCGCGGGGGTTCGAAGACAAGCGGGAGCGAGGTCATGTCGACATGGATTCTCCCAGACTCTGGTAGCCGCTCAGACGGGCGACGACCCGCAGCCCAAGAGAGCTTGGGCCGCACCGGCCATGCGGAGGTCGTAGGTGACCAGGGCGCGAAGCTCGGGCGAGACGGTCTGGGCGCTCGCCACATGGATGGCGCCGAGGGAGCGGAGAGTCGGCGGCGTCTGCAGTGCACCAGTCGTCCCCGATCGGTCACCTCGAGCGTCTCTCCACCGGCCACCCTGGCGAGGTATCGGCTGGCGTGCTGGCGCAGCTCGCGCACCCGATCCATGTGCTACGTAGCAGCACTTTACTGGGCGTCGAACCCGTCGACGACCAGATCGACGCGCTCGCGCGGCCGCTCGCGTGTCGCATACGCCGCCTCCGACGGCATCCAGGCCTCGAGCCAGCGTGGCAGCATCGCCGGTCCGTCCCGCTCGAGGGCGCGGGCGAGTCGCACGTCACGCGGCGCGTCCACCCAGATGGTCAGATCCCAGGAAAGGCGCACCTCGGCTCGGGTGCTGGACACGCCTTCGACGACCAGCACGCTGCCAACCGGGACGACACGCCACTGGCCGCCGGCGTCGCGATCCCAGTTCCAGCGCTGGTAACGCGCGGCACGCCCGGCCAGCAGTGGCGTCACCAGCTGCTCGTCGAATCGCCGCCAGTCCCACTCCGGGAGGGTGGGGCCGGAGAAGTCGTCGACGTGCACCACCTCGGCGCGCGGGATCGCGGCGGCGACAGCTGCGGCCAGCGACGTCTTGCCGGACGCACCGAAGCCGTCGATACCGACGAACACCGTGCGACCGCGCGAGTGCCGCTCGATCCGGGCAACCTCGGCCACCACCTGGCTGCGCAGGACGAACCTGGGCATCAGACCGGCGCAAACCCGGACAGCACGAGATACGCGACCGCGGCGCAGGGCAGCAACGAGTCGAGGCGGTCCATGAGCCCGCCGTGCCCGGGCAGCAGTGAGCCCATGTCCTTGACGCCGATATCGCGTTTGATCATCGACTCGCCAAGATCGCCGATCGTGGCGCCGACGACGATCGCCAGCCCGAACAACAGGCCCTTCCACCAAGCCTCGTGGAACGTGAGCGTGAAGAACAGCACGCCGGCGCCCGAACAGACGATCACCGAACCGGCAAGGCCCTCCCAGGTCTTGCGCTTCGACACGATCGGCGCGAGCGGATGCTTGCCGAACATGACGCCTGCTGCATAGCCCCCGGTGTCGCTGCACACGACGGTCGCGACGAACGCAAGCACCCGCCCGGCGCCGTCGTCGGGGTGCACGAGCAGCACAGCGAACGCCGCGAGCGTGGGCAGGTAGAGCAGGACGAGCGCCGACGCGCCGACATCGCGCGCGTAGCCCGACGCGCCGTCGCCGAGTCGCCAGGCAAGCACCCCCACCAAGGTGACGAGCACCGCGAGCACGAGGCCGCCCGGCCCACGCTCCCAGGCCGCGAACAGCGTGGCGGCGGCGCCGACCAACAGGGGCAGGAGGGTTATCCGGATGTCGGCGGCGCCCAGTGCGCGGGACAGTTCCCAGCAGCCGTAGAGGACGGCGACGCCGACGATGACCGCGAAGCTCGGCCGGTAGGCGAACAGGCTGACGACGATGAGCGCGCCGAGCGCGAGCCCTACGCCGATGGCGGCCGGCAGGTTGCGGCCGGCCCGCGAACCGGTAAGCGCGTCGATTTCGGGTACGGCGGGCGGGATCGCCGACGGTTGCCGCGCGCCTCGGGTGCGCGTGCCGGCCCGCTGCTCTGGCCGCGGGCGTGGTGGCGGGCTGTTTCCACCCAGGCGACGTGCCCGGGCCAGTGGCGCTGCCGCAGCCGGGTGGCGCTGCGGTTCGTCGGACGCCACGTGGCTCAGACCTCGAGCAGTTCGGTTTCCTTGGCCTTGACGGCATCGTCGATGCGGCCCGTATACGTTGCGGTGAGCTTGTCCAGCTCGCCTTCCGCCCGGTGCACCTCGTCCTCGCCGGACTCGCCGTCCTTGACCATTTTGTCGAGAGCGTCCTTCGAGTGCCGACGCACGGAACGGATGGACACCTTCGCGTCCTCGCCCTTGCTCTTCGCGATCTTTGCGAACTCGCGGCGGCGTTCCTCGGTGAGCTGCGGAAAGACGATGCGGATGATCGTGCCGTCGTTGGTCGGGTTGACGCCGAGATCACTGTCCCGGATGGCCTTTTCAATGGCCCCCAGCTGGCTGGAGTCATACGGCTTGACGATGGCCATGCGCGCCTCGGGCACGTTCACCGTCGCCATCTGGGGGATCGGCGTGGGTGCGCCGTAGTAGTCGACGACGATGCGGGAGAAGGCGCTGGCATTGGCTCGACCCGTTCGCAGACCCGCGAGGTCGTCGCGTGCGACGTGGACTGCCTTCTCCATCTTCTCCTCGGCATCGAAGAGGATCTCGTCGATCACGGCTGGTCCGTCCCTTCGCTGGGCCTGTCCTGCTGGCGGCGTCGGGCGTGCACGAGTGTGCCGATCCGCTCGCCGCGCACCACGCGGGCGATGTTTCCGTGTGCGAGTTGGAACACGACGATCGGCATCGCGTTGTCGCGGCAGAGGCTGAATGCGGTGGCATCGGCGACGTTCAGACCGCGCTGCAGGACCTCGTCATATGTGATGACGTCGAACCTTCGGGCGGAGGGCACCTTGTTCGGATCGGCGTCGTACACGCCGTCGACGCCGCTCTTGCCCATCAACAGCGCGTCGCAGCCGATCTCGAGTGCCCGTTGGGCGCCTGCGGTGTCGGTGGAGAAGTACGGCATCCCCACGCCGGCGCCGAAGATCACCACCCGGCCCTTCTCGAGGTGCCGTTCGGCGCGCCGCGGGATGTAAGGCTCGGCGACCTGGCCCATGGCGATGGCCGTCTGCACGCGCGTGGGGACGCCTTCTTTTTCCAGGAAGTCCTGCAGGGCGAGGCAGTTCATCACGGTGCCCAGCATCGCCATGTAGTCGGCACGGTCGCGGTCCATGCCGCTGTGGGACAGCTCGGCACCGCGGAAGAAGTTGCCGCCGCCGATCACCACCGCGATCTGCGTGCCGCTCGAGACGACCTCGGCGATCTGCCGGGCGATGGAGCGCACGACCTCGGGGTCGACGCCGATGGTGCCGCCGCCGAGCACCTCACCGGAGACCTTCAACAGCACCCGCCGAAACGAAAGAGGGGCGGCCTCGTCGTCACTCACGGCCACCCCTCTCGTCGTCGCCGTACGCCATTGTGCGGTGCAGGGTTCGTCAGACCCTAGCGTTCAGGCCTGCCCAACCTCGAAATGCGCGAACTTCGAGACCGTGACGGCCGCGGCGTCGAGGACCTGCTTGACGCTCTTCTTCGACTCCTGCACGGACTCCTGCTCGAGCAGGACGACCTGCTTGTAGAAGCCGTTCAGCCGCCCCTCGACGATCTTCGACACCGCCGCCTCGGGCTTGCCCTCGGCGCGGGTGGTCTCCTCGGCGACGCGGCGCTCGGACTCGACGACGTCGGCGGGCACCTCATCGCGGGTGAGGTAACGCGGGCGCATCGCTGCGACCTGCATCGCGGCACCGCGCGCGGCGGCCACGTCACCACCGGTGAACTCGACCAGCACACCGACCTGAGGCGGCAGATCGGACGCCTTGCGGTGCAGGTACGTCGCGACCGAGGTTCCGGCGGCGTCGCCGAGCTTGACCGCGCGGCGCAGCTCGAGCTTCTCGCCGATCACCGCAGCGAGCCCGCTGATGCTGTCCTCGACGGTCTTGCCATCTCTGAGCGTCTCCGCCTTCAGCGACTCGACGTCGGTAGCCGACGATGACGCGAAGTGCGCCGCGATGTCGCCGGCCAGGGTCTGGAACTGCTCGTTCTTGGCCACGAAGTCGGTCTCGGACGCGATCTCGATCATCGCGCCTTCGGCCGCCGCGACAAGGCCGTTGGAGGCGTCTCGCGTCTCGCGCTTGGCGTTCTTGGCCTCGCCCTTGACCCGCAACACCTCTACCGCGCGCTCGTGGTCGCCGTCGGCTTCCTCGAGCGCCTTCTTGCACTCCATCATCCCGGCGCCGGTGGCGTCGCGGAGCTTCTTCACATGTGCGGCGGAAAAGTTCGCCATGTCTGTCTCGGATTCCGTTCTCGAATAATCGGTCAGGCGGACGGGATGGCAGCCGGTTCTGCCGGTGCGGCCTTCGCGTCGGCTGGTGGTGCCTCCGCTACGGCCGGTCCTGCCGGTCCTGCCGGTGCGGCCTTCGCGTCGGCTGGTGCGGCCTCCGGTGCCTCCGCTGCGGCCGGTTCTGCCGGTGCGGCCTTCGCGTCGGCCGGCGCGGGGTTGGCGCCGGCGCCCGCAGCGGGCTGCAGGAGATCGCGTTCCCACTCCGGCATCGGTTCGTCGGCGGCCAGTGGCGCGCCGGCACCCGGCTCGGGCTTCTCGTCGCGGCCGGCGTTGGCGGCCTGCGCCGCGCGCGAGACCAGGCCGTCTGCGACGGCGTCGGCCACGACTCGGGTCAGCAGTGCGGCACTGCGGATGGCGTCGTCGTTGCCCGGGATCTTGTAGTCGACCTCGTCCGGGTCGCAGTTGGTGTCGAGGATCGCGACTACCGGGATGTTCAGCTTGCGTGCCTCGCCTACGGCGATGTGCTCCTTCTTGGTGTCGACGATCCACACCGCGCTGGGAACCTTGGTCATCTCGCGGATGCCGCCGAGGGAGCGATTGAGCTTGACCATCTCGCGAGTCAGCATGAGCTGCTCCTTCTTGGTGGCCACGCCTTCCCAGCCGGCCTGCTCGCGCGCCTCGAGCTCTTTGAGCCGCTGCAGACGCTTGAACACGGTCTGGAAGTTGGTGAGCATGCCGCCCAGCCAGCGCTGGTTCACGTACGGCATGCCGACGCGGGTGGCCTGTTCGGCGATCGACTCCTGCGCCTGCTTCTTCGTTCCGACGAAGAGCACGGTTCCGCCGTGGGCGACCGTTTCCTTGATGAACTCGTACGCCTTGTCGACGTAGGTCAGCGTCTGGTGTAGGTCGATGATGTACAGCCCGTTGCGCTCGGTGAGGATGAATCTCTTCATCTTCGGGTTCCAGCGGCGGGTCTGATGACCGAAGTGGACGCCCGATTCGAGCATCTCCTTCATGGTGACGACGGGCATGCCGGTCGTCCCTCCTACCTGTACATGCGCGGGGCGAGCACCCGTTGCCGGGCACGGCCGCGCGCGGCCTCGGTTGTCGCGGACGGATCGGGTGACCCGCCTGCCCTGGTGCCCGGTGTCGCGACCAGGGGGCCTTGCGCCCACTGCGCCGAAGCGCGGTCGACGCGGACCGAGGTTGGCCGCCGATCTCCCCTGCTGGTTGCCCAGTGTCGGGGGAGACGGGCACGCGAAGTCAGCCCAATTGCTCAGGCTGCGTTGGCCAGTCTAGCCCTTCTGCACGGCGATGCCGACCAGCGCTCGGCGGTTGTGGACGAGCGCGCCGACTGTCCACAGATCGCGTAGTTGGGCCGGTAGGTGCCCGTTTCCGGACAGGCTGGTGCAGTGCTGCGCTTCGTCATCGTCACCGCGTTCGCGGCCATCGTGTTCGGAACGCCCGCCACGAGCGGAAGGGCGGCTCGGCACGACGCCGCTGTCGCACCGGGTCGGGTGGTGGCCTACGCGCCTCCGGTTGCGCTGCGGCTGCTGCGTGCCTTCGATCCGCCGGCGACGCCCTACGGACCTGGCCACCTGGGCGTCGATCTGCGGGTGCCGGCCGGCGGCGTCGTGCGCAGTGCCGGTGCGGGGGTGGTGCGTTTCGCCGGCCAGGTCGCGGGCCGCGGCGTGGTGGTGATCGCCCATGCAGACGGGATCAGCACGGAGTACGAGCCGGTCCGTCCGTTTGTCGCGCGCGGTGCCGCCGTGCGCCAGGGCCAGCCGATCGGCGTGCTGAGCGGCACCCACCGCAGGTGTCCTGGCCGGTGCCTGCACTGGGGCGCGCGCCGCGCGACGGTGTACCTCGACCCGCTCGCGCTGCTGCGCAGGCTGGCGCCGGTCCGGCTGCTCCCGTGGCCGGCTCGCCGGCCGGCCGGGTGATTCACGCTCGGGGGTGCGCCTGCTGGTACGTGCGGCGCAGTCGCTCCACGGACACGTGCGTGTAGATCTGGGTGGTGGCGAGGTTGGCGTGGCCGAGCAGTTCCTGCACCGTACGCAGGTCGGCGCCACCGTCGAGCAGGTGGGTGGCGGCGGTGTGCCGCAACCCGTGCGGGCCGAGGTCGGCGGCACCTGGCAGTGAGCGAGCCCGCCGGTGCACGATCGTGCGCACGGCCCGCACGTCGATGCGCGCGCCGCGTACCCCCAGCAGCAGCGCCGGGCCGGATCGTTCGGTGCACAGCGCCGGCCGGCCCCGCGCGAGCCAATCGCCCAGCACGTCGTCGGCGGCGATGCCGTAGGGGACGGTGCGTTGCTTCGCGCCCTTGCCGAGCACGCGCAGCACCCGGCGACGGCGGTCGACGTCGTCGCGATCGAGGCCGGCCAGTTCGGCGACGCGGATACCCGTGGCGTACAGGAGTTCGACGATCGCGCGGTCGCGCAGCATGACGGGTTCAGCGGCATCGGCGTCGTCGGCGGACATGAGTTGTTCGGCCTCGTCGGTGCGCAGGATCGTGGGCAGCGTGCGGTGCGCCTTCGGGCTGGCCAAAAGTTGGCCCGGGTCGTGGCCGACCAGCCCGCTGCGGTGCGCCCACGCGCTGAAGGTCCGCAGCGCAGCGGCCCGGCGGGCCAGCGTGGTGCGGGATGCGCCGCCTGCGCGCTGCAACGCCAACCAGCCTCGCAGCACTGCGAGGTCGATGTCCGCCGGCGACATCCCGCCCAGCCGGCGGAGGTGATCCAGGAAGCTGACGACGTCCCCGAGGTAGGCCCGCACCGTGTGTACGGACCTGTTCCGCTCGAGTTCGAGGTGCCGTTCGAAACCGTCAGCAGCGCTTGCCAGGGCGACCGGCAGCGCGGCACGGGCGGCCGCGGTGTCGAATCGGTGCCCTGAGGCGGGCAGCGCACTCACCTGTCGACCGTGAACGACGAATTGCTGCCGGTCAAGCCGCCACGCTTGGCGGTCCACGGACAACGCGGCGAACGGCCCGTGGTCGGCTCCGGTCGGGGTGGGGTTCGATCGGAGCCGGCCACGGG
>JAABUT010001500.1_pt1 | contig 26317 bp, 23 predicted proteins | sample 5559281 | NCBI WGS metagenome assembly JAABUT01 (sample SAMN10711880, study PRJNA513359) | rock metagenome | isolation source: Antarctica rocks | place: Antarctica: Victoria Land, Ricker Hills nord | collected 2016-01-04
CTGTCATCACCTGGCAGCGCCGGCACAACCTGACCCCCGACGGGGTTGTCGGGCCCATCACCTGGCACTCGCTGGGCTACTGATAGTCACCACTGCCGGGCGCTGATCGCCCCTGCCCCCGACAGCATCGTCGCAGCCGACCCCGCCCCGGTCGTCGCGCCGGGTGTGCTGGTCAATGAGCGGCTCGGCCTGCGATCGCGAGGAGGTCCCGGGCCGGCCCGCGGGGGGGTTGGCCGGTGGGCCACACCGCACGCAGATCGCGGTGGAGGTCGACGTCCTGGACGGGGACCCCTATGAGGTGGCGTCCGGCGAGGTCACCGTTGACGGACAGGCTGCTCAGGACGGCGGGTCCGGCGCCGGCGAGGACCGCCGATCGCACCGCGGTCGCGGTCGAGAACTCCAGCAGGGCGGGCGCGAACGGCGCGTGGGCGGCGAGAGCGGCCTCGAGGGAGGCCCGGGTCCCGGATGCGGCTTCGCGGTGGACCAGACGGGTCGCGGCGAGCTCGGCAGCGCCGATGGGACGCCGCCGACGGGCCCAGGGATGCCCGGGTGGGACGACGAGGACGAGGGTGTCACGGGCGATCACCCGGGACGTCAGCCCAGCGGCCACCCGCGGGCCCTCGACGAAACCCAAGTCCACGTCCCGGCTCAGGACGGCGTCGGCGACAGACGCGGAGTTGACCGCGACCAGGCTGACAGCGAGGTCAGGGGCGGATACCGCGAGGGTCACGAGCCATCGGGGCAGGAAGTGCTCGGCGACGGTCAGGCTGGCCGCGACCCGCAGCCGCGAGCCTCGTTGGCCGCGCAGCGACGCGATCCCGGCATCGAGGCCCTCAGCCGCGGTGATGACCGCACGGGCCCAGTCTGCGACGAGAGCACCGGCCGGGGTGAGCGTCGACCCGCGCGGGCTCCGGTCGAGGAGCGACATCCCGACAAGGGCCTCGATGCGCTTGATCCGCGCCGTGACCGCGGGCTGACCCAGCCCGTGCAGCGCTGCGGCCTTCCCGAGGCTCCCGGTGGAGCTCACGGTCAGCAGCAGCTCGAGGGAATCCAGGTCCGGCAGGTGCGACGACAACACCTCCTGACCCTACCCAGCCGGCCATCACCTCCTCTGATGAGGTCATCAACAGGAGCTCTCTGGCTCAGCGCGGTGCACGCCCTCAGAGTGGAAGTGGGCGTATGGGACGACCCGGTGAGGAGAACGGGATGGACAGGGTCCAGGACGGGCCGATGCGCCAGGCGATCGAGCACCGGCGGCTCGACCTGCCCGACGGCTCGCCGCTGCGGGAGCGTTCGCGCCGACCCCGGTCGGAGCCGGACCGGCAGCGTGGCGCGGCCAGGTACTTCGGCCCGAACTGGTTCGCCGCCGCGATGGGGACGGGCATCGTCGCCAACGCGGCCGTCAGCCTCCCGACCCACGTCCCGGGACTCCGGGGTTTCGCCCTCGGCGTGTGGATCCTCGACGCGCTGCTGCTCGCAGTCCTGGTCGTCGCGACCGCCGCCCACTGGATCCGTCACCCCGGGACGGCCACCGGCCACCTCGCGCACCCGGTCATGAGCCACTTCTACGGTGCCCCGCCGATGGCGCTGCTGACCGTTGGCGCGGGAGCGCTGCTGGTCGGCCGGGACGTGCTCGGGCTGCAGGCCGCGGTGGACGTCGACCGGGTGCTGTGGGCGGCCGGCACGGTCACCGGGCTGCTGACCTCGGTCCTGGTCCCCTTCTTCGTGTTCACCCGCCACGACAACACCCCGGAAAGCGCCTTCGGGGGGTGGCTGATGCCGATCGTGCCGCCGATGGTCTCGGCGAGCACCGGGGCCCTCCTGATCCCGTACACCACCGCGGGGCAGTGGCGGGAGACGCTGCTGCTGGGCTGCTACGCCATGTTCGGCCTGTCGCTGTTCGCGAGCATCGTGGTCATCACGCTCATCTGGGGCCGCCTGGCCCAACACCGGACCGGCGCGGCCGCCGCGGTCCCGACCCTGTGGATCGTCCTGGGCCCGCTGGGCCAGTCGATCACCGCCGTCAACCTGCTCGGCACCGCCGCGACCCGGGTCCTCCCCGCCCCCTACGCGGCCGGCGCCGCCCAGCTCGGCCTCTTCTATGGGATCGCGACGTGGGGTTTCGCCCTGATGTGGCTGACGATCGCCGCCGCGGTCACCGTCCGGACCGCACGTGCGCACCTCCCGTTCAGCCTCACCTGGTGGAGCTTCACCTTCCCCGTCGGCACCGTCGCCACCGGCACCAGCGCTCTCGCGGCCCGGACCGGGCTCCACGTCCTGGTAGTGGCCGCGGTGGCGCTCTACGTCCTGCTGCTCGCCGCCTGGGTCACCGTGGCCGTCCGGACCCTGCGGGGCGCGGTGGACGGGCGGCTGTTCGTGGCACCGGGCGCGCCGCCGGCCCGACCTGACCCGCTCCCGGCCGGCTGATGGCGCAGCGAGGTGGCCGACGGGGCTGGTCGCCGCCATCCCGAGCCTCTCACAGGGGGTGTGGCACCTGGGCCCGTTGCCGGTCCGGGCCTACGCGCTGTGCATCCTGGCCGGGATCGTGGTCGCCGTCGGGTGGGCCAACCGGCGGTGGGTCGCCCGCGGCGGGCGTGCCGGCGCGATCGCCGACATGGCGATGTTCGCGGTCCCCGCCGGGATCGTCGGCGCCCGGCTGTACAACGTGATTACCGACTCGGAGCTGTACTTCGACCCCGGGCGCAACCCCTGGGACGCCTTCGCCGTCTGGCATGGGGGGCTCGGCATCTGGGGTGGGGTCGCCGGGGGGGCCTTGTGCGCCTGGTACGCCTCCCGCCGGTACCTGCTGCGGTTGTCCGACCTCGCCTGGGCGGTGGCGCCGACGCTGCCGGTCGCGCAGGCGATCGGCCGGCTCGGGAACTGGTTCAACCAGGAGCTGTACGGCCGGCCCTCCACCCTGCCCTGGGCGTTGCTGATCGACTCCGCGCACCGCCCGGCGGCCACCCAGCTGGCCACGACCTACCAGCCGACGTTCCTCTACGAACTGCTGTGGGATCTCGGGGTGGCAGCTTTGGTGGTCTGGGCGCAGCGGCGGTTCCGACTGTCCGGGTGGGCCTCGTTCGCGCTGTACGTCGCGGCCTACACCGCCGGCCGCGGCTGGATCGAGGCACTCCGTGACGACTACGCCCACCGGGTCCTCGGGCTGCGGATCAACGACTGGACCTCGATCCTGCTGTTCCTGGCCGCCGTCCTCGCCCTCGCCGTCCTACGCCGCCGACCGCCCCCCGGAAACTTCGGCCCAGCGCCGACCGCGGTTACCGCGGCCGCAACCGGGCCGACCGTGCCGGGCAACACACCGGACGACGCGCTGCCGTTGGCAGAACGGCCCGCGGGGCCGCCGCGACCGCCGCCCCGGTGACGGAGGTCTCCGGAACGGCGTCAGGTACTTCTGCCCGACTGATCAGCAAAATGTTGGTTCCGGGATCGAGATCTCGTCGACGAGTCCCCCTGGACCCGTCGCGGGACCGTTCTGGACACCCCCATCGACACAGACGATCCTCACGTCGACCAGCGCTGCCGTCCAGGTTGGCCGTGGCCGTCCTGCTGTCGCCGGGCTCACCTCGGAGCCGTCCAGTGGCCCGAACCGGCACCCAGTGAGTGCCGTCTGCGCCCTTCCGGCCGATCAGGCGACCCGACACAGAACCTGCGGCCGACTTGGTCAGTGTGGACGGGTGCACCTGGCTTCCGGTGGCACCGCCGATCAACCTCGCGGCGCACCTCCGGCCACCCGAGGTTTCACACCGCCGGCGGGGGCACCCCGGCCAGGCGGTGCACTGCGGCGAGCCCGCCGAGTGAGCCGGGCCGGTACCGCCGCAGTGCGCCCGGGTCGGCCCGGCGGACCACCGAGCGCAGGACGAAAGCAACGATCACGGCGTCGTCCGCGTACCCGATGACCGGGACGACGTCGGGGACGAGGTCGGGGACGAGGTCGATCGGCGACGAGAGGTAGACCAGCACCAGGTATAGGCGGACCCGCAGGCCCCGGCCCAGCAGCCGTCGGACCCGGAGCTCGTCGGCATCACCACCAGCGGTCCCCACCGCGCCAGGGCCGCCCACACTCCCTCTGGTGCCACGGTGGCGGTCACGGGGACCCGCTGGTCTCGGTCGTGTCCTGGTCCGCGGTCAGCTGGACGTCTGAGCCGGTCATGCGGGCTGCCGACGTGCCGAGTGGGCGGCGACTCAGCCCGCCACAGGTGGGTCTGGGGTGTCGCCCGCCTCGATGAGCAACGGCCGCGATGGCTGCGGGTGATGGTGTGACGCCTACAGCCCGGCCGGGGCAGCGGGCAGACTGTGCCCATGTGGGCCGTGCTCGGCGGCGCCGGCGTGCTGGTGGTGCTCACCGGGTGGCTGTCGCCGGATGCGGCGCGGGTGGTCGCGGTGGACCGGGGCCTGCCGGTGCTGGGGTTCCTGGTCGCGATCACGGTGCTCGCCGAGCTCGCCGACCGCGCCGGGGTGTTCCGGGCGGCCGCGGAGGTGTGCGCGCGCGCCGGGCGGGGGTCGACCCGGCGGCTGTTCCTGCTCATCGCGGCCCTGGGCACCGTCATCACGATCGGGATGAGTCTGGACACCACCGCGGTCCTGCTGACACCGGTGGTCCTGACCCTGACCCACCGGCTCGGCCTGCGACCGTTGCCGTTCGCGTTGCTGGCCGTCTGGCTGGCAAACACCGCGAGTCTGCTGCTTCCCGTGTCAAACCTCACGAACCTGCTGGCCCTGCAGCGCGAACACCTGGCCACCCCGGCGTTCGTCGCGCGGATGGGACTGCCGGAACTGGTCGCGGTCGCCGGGACGGTGGCCTACCTGGGCTGGCTGTTCCGGCGCGACCTCGCCGGGGCCTACCCGGTGCCCGAGCGGACCGCGCCGCCAGACCGGTGGACCTTCCGGGTGTGTGCGCTGGCGTGCGTCGCGCTGGCGCCTGGAGTACTCGCCGGCGGCGCCCCGTGGGCGGTCGCGATCCCGTGCGCAAGCGCAGCCGCGGCCGTGTCGGCGGTCCGTGGCCGTGCCGCGCTGAGCTGGGGGCTGCTCCCGTGGCGGCTGGTGGTGCTCACCGAGGGACTGTTCCTGACGGTGTCCGCCCTCGCCCGGCACGGGCTGGGCGGTCTGCTCGCCCGGGCGGTCGGCGACTCGACCCTGGCCACCGTCGGGGTCTCGGCCGCCACCGCTAACCTGGTGAACAACCTCCCCGCCTATCTGGCGCTGGAACCGGCGGTACCGGCGGGGAACACCACTCAGCTGCTGGGAGCCCTGCTCGGCACAAACGTCGGTCCCCTGGTCCTGGTGTGGGGATCGCTGGCGACGCTGCTCTGGCGGGAACGCTGCCGCGCCCACGGCCTCGTGGTCAAGGCGCGGACCTTCGCCGCGGTCGGCCTGCTCGGCCTACCCCCGCTGCTGCTCGGCTGCTGGGCCGCCCTGCTGCTCACCGGATGAGATGGCTGAACCTGCGGGTAAGCGGGTGACGGTGCGATCGGGAAAGCGGCTCTCCGGGGCGCCGGTGGGAGCCCCGCCGACCCCCGACCCCCGTCCTGGGCCAGGCTGGACCCGCGACAACCCCGACCACCGTCCTGGACCAATCGATCTGCTACGCCAGCGGATCCGTGGCCCCCGCGTGCTCGACCACGGCGAGCGTGGACCGGTCCACGATCCGGTGGGTCACCGACGCGGCCACCGCCTACACCCACGACGGGCACGGCTGGCTCACCAAGGCCGCGATGACCGGCGGCTCAGGGCGGTCACGGCCCCGCCGGGGACGTGGTCGTCATGCGCCGGATCCGCGCCGGCCGCCAGCAGACGCGTGAAGGCCGTCTGATCCAGCTCCGACACGAGAGGAGGTCCGATGGTGACCGGGACGGGCAACCGACGCCGGGCGTGGTTGACGCCGAACGTCCGGACGCTGTCGGGGGTGAGCTTTCTGCAGGACGCCGCCAGCGAGCTGCTTTACCCGATCCTGCCGATCTTCCTGACCGCCACCCTGGGGGCGTCGGTCGCTGTCGTCGGTGCCGTGGAAGGGGTCGCCGAGGGCGTCGCCGCCGCCACTCGGCTGCTCGCGGGGCGACTGGGTGACCGTGGGGCACGCCGCCCGCTCATCGCCGTGGGCTACGGCCTGGCGGCTGTCGGCAAGGTGCTGATCGCCGTCGCCGGTGCCTGGCCGGTCGTGCTGGCGGGGAGGTGCGTCGACCGTGTCGGCAAAGGGATCCGCGGTGCCCCCCGGGACGCGTTGCTCATGGTCGGCGCCGACCCGGGCGCACGCGGGCGGATCTTCGGGGTCCACCGGGCCGCGGACACCGCCGGCGCGGTCGTCGGCCCCGCGCTCGGGCTGCTGCTCTACGAGCTGCTGGGCCATCGGATCCGGCCGCTGCTGCTGATCGCCGTCGTCCCGGCCGTCCTCTCGGTGCTGCTGGTCGCCGCCGTCCGCGAGGACCCCCGCCCGGTCCGGGCCACCGTGCGCACCGTGCGCGCCCCTGTCGCCCGGCTGACCGCGCTCCCGCCCCGCCTGCGCTCGCTCATCGCCCTGCTCGCGCTGTTCGGCCTGGTCAACTTCCCCGACGCGCTGCTGCTGCTGCGCGCACACGAACTTGGCCTGTCCACGGCCGGTGTCATCGGCGCCTACATCGCCTACAACGCCGTCTACGCCTTGGCCGCCTACCCCGCTGGCGCGCTGTCGGACCGGGCGCCGCGCCATCTGGTGTTCGCCGCGGGGCTGGTGTTCTTCGCCATGGGGTATCTGGGACTCGGACTGGTCAGTTCGCCGGGCTGGGTCTTCGTGCTGCTGCCGCTGTACGGGGGATTCGCCGCCTGCACCGACGGCGTCGGCAAGGCGTGGGTGGCCGGCCTCGCGCCCGCGGACCGGCAATCCGGCGCACAGGGGCTCTACCAGGCGACCACCGGTGGCGCCGTCCTGGTTGCCGGGGTCTGGGCGGGACTCGCGTGGCACGGCGACGGCCGGCTGCCGCTGCTGATCAGCGGTGCGGTGGCCGTCCTGACAGCAGCCGCCCTCGCGCTCTTAGGAGGCCGGTGGGAACCCCAACCGACAAGGCAGGGTTGACCCCGTTGAAGCGACGCGTGATCCGCTGGCCCCGCGCCCTGCAGGAGGTGCAGGACCGACTTCTCGGCCACGTCGACGTCGAGCACTCCACCTTCCAGCTCGAACCCGCCGGCCACGGCGCCCACGAGGACGGCACCCACTGATGCCCGACACCCAACCCCGACGGGTCACCCTCACCGCCGCCCTGTCACCACGAGCCGACGACCCACCGTGCGTCGAGGTGGCGGCAACCGAGCCGTCCACCGAACCGTCGGCGTGCGCGGACGGGTGCTGCACCCCGGCACCGGTCGGGGCCAGCGACCCGGCCGGGGCACCCGGCCGGTCAGCGGGATGGCACCGGGACGCCCGCCGGGCCCGGCAGCTGTCCTGGGTGTCCCTAGTCTGGATGACCGCCGAGGGCGTCCTGGGTCTGGTCGCCGGGCTTCGCGCCGGGTCGGTGTCCCTGGTCGGCTGGGCCCTGGGATCGGTCATCGAAGGACTCGCCGCGGTCATCGTGATCTGGCGGTTCACCGGCACCCGGACCCTGTCCGACACCGCCGAGGGCCACGCCCGGCGCGCGGTCGCCGTGTCCTTCTTCCTGCTCGCCCCCTACATCGCCGTCACCGCCGTCCGGGACCTGCTCACCGGACACGCCTCGGAGACCACCGTGCTCGGCATCGTCGTCACCGCGGTCAGCCTGCTCGGCATGCCCGCCCTCGGGGTCGCGAAACGACGCCTCGGCGCGACCCTCGGGTCCGGGGCCACCGCCGGCGAGGGCGGGCAGAACCTGCTCTGCGCCGCCCAGGCCGGCGCGGTACTGCTCGGCCTGGCCGCCACCGCCACCCTCGGCTGGACCTGGGTCGACCCCGTCATCGCCCTGCTGCTCGCCGCGTGGGCCGTCCGGGAAGGCCGGGAGGCCTGGCACGGCCAGGACTGCTGCTGACCCACCGTCGGAAGCGAATCGGCGGGTCGCGGCGCACATCCGACCATCGGACCTCTTCAGACCGCCGGGGGGCGCACCCCGGCCAGGCGGTGCACCGCGGCGAGCCCGCCGGGTGAGCCGGGCCAGTGCCGCTGCAGTGCGCCCGGGTCGGCCCGGCGGACCACCGAGCGCAGGACGAAAGCAACGATCACGGCGTCGTCCGCGTACCCGATCACCGGGACGACATCGGGGATGAGGTCGATCGGCGACGCGAGGTAGACCAGCAGCAGGACCAGGCGGACCCGCAGTCCCCGGGGCAGCGTCGGGTCCGCGGCCAGTCGCCGCACCAGCCGCAGGACGTCGGGCAGCAGCCGCAGGGCGTCCCGGGCGCTCACCGCCTCTGGATGACGTCGCGCCACCGCCCACAGGGCCGCGAGCAGCACCACGTACACGACCGCCAGCCCGGCCACCGCGGCGAGCAGCGCACGCCACCACATCAGTGCGCCCCCGCGGAACCGACGTCGTGGCTGAGCGCGTGGCGGGCTTCCCGGACGGCGTAGTAGACGATCACCAGCCCGGCCACAGGATCCGCCCACCACCACCCCAGCCAGGCGTTCAGGACCAGTCCGACCAACACCGACCCCGCGAGGTAGGCATCGACCAGGGTGACCCGTCCCTCGGTGCGCAGCACCTCGTTGCCCAGAGCGGCGCCCGTCCGTGCCTTCCCGGCGGCGAGGGTGAGCATCACCACCAGCGTCGCCGCCGTCCACACGATCCCGAGCGCCGAGTGCCCGGGCCGGCTCCCGTCCACCAGCACCACAACCACCTGCACCACCAGGTAGACCACCAGCGCCGCGAACGCGATTCCGATGACGCGCATCGCCCGCCGCTGCCGCGTGCCCGCGGTCCCCCTGAGCTCCCACACGACGACGGTCGAGTCGACGATCTCGATCAGCGAGTCCAACCCGAAACCGGCCAGCGCCGGCGACGACGCGCGAACAGCGGCCACCGCGAGCAGGACCACGCCGGCCACGTTCCAGCACAGCGTCCCGAACTCCAGGGGCCGGGCCCCGGCGCAGCAGCCGCCGGGCCCGGAGCTCGGCCGGCGCCACCAGCAGTCCCCGCCGCGCCAGGACGCCCATCTTCCCCACGGTGCCACGGGGGCGGGTCACGACCCCGGGACAGGGTCGAGCCGCCAGGCTCCCGCGGCTGCCTGGGCCGAGGGAAGCGATCTGGGCGGCCCACGGCTCCCAGAAGCTCCAACGCCGACGCTGCCCGCCGCCGGTGCTCACAGTCGAAGCCACCGGCATCCTCCCTCCGAGTGAGCGGGCTGGATCAGGACCCGTCGTCCTGTGCGCGGATCGCCCGCGCTAGCCGCAGCTTCGCCGGGGTCACCGTCCGCGGCCGACCGCCGACCCGGCCCCATACCCGTGCCGCCGCCAGCTCCGGCCGGTCTTCCCGGGACCCGGGGGTGTGTCGGTGAACACCCGCCGACACCCCGAACCCTCCAGCGCGTCCAACTACAGGGCCGGGACCTGCTCCGCCCTCGACACCCGCGGATAACCACCACATGCCCAACGGCCTGAACTTCAGAGCTACCGGTCGGATCCGTGCCGGCGCAGGCGATATCCCAGCAGCAGAGCGGACGGGTGCTCTCCCCGGCGCGGGCGTGGGGACGGGGCGGGCCCGCTTGGCCTGAGCCGGCGTCACCATCAGGTCACCGTACCGAAAACCGTTCCTGCCGATGTTTGGGCCGCGCGGACGTGCCTGGCTGCCTGGTGGGGACGCGACTACGCCTGGGAGGTGGTGGTCCTTCCGCGGCTGGGTTGTTGTGTGGGGATGACGTGGCAGATGCCGTGCGCGGCGCAGTCGGCTGGGTCGAGCCCGGCGGCGCGCTCGCTCAGCCGCTCGACCTCGTCGCGGGCCGAGGCGAGTTCGGTGATGCGGCGGTCGAGGTCGGCGGCGTGCCGGTCGAGGAGGGCCACGACGTGTGTGCACGGAGGTCCCTGCGCCGCTCGGACGGCGAGGACCTGGGCGATCTGGGCCAGTGTCAGCCCGGCCGCCTGGGCGCCATTGACGAACCGCAGCCGCGCCAGCGCCGTCTGGTCGTAGTCCCGGTAACCCGATGAGCGGCGCGCCGGCTCGGCCAGGACACCGGCCTGCTCGTAGAACCGGAGCGCTTTGGTGCTGACGCCGGCCTGCTGGGCGAGCTCCCCGATCTGCATGTGATCACGCTACGGCTTGACCTTCCACTGGGCTGGAACCTTTACGGTCCGTCGATGAGCAACGACACGTGGGACCTGATCGTGATCGGCACCGGCGGCGCTGCGATGGCCGCGGGCATCGAAGCCCGCGGCCGGGGAAGGACCGTGCTGCTGGTCGAGCACGGCGCGCTCGGCGGGACGTGTCTGAACATCGGCTGCGTTCCGTCCAAGAACCTGCTGGCCGCAGCCGCCCAGCGGCACCGCGCGATGTCGGACCGGTCGTTCCCGATGGTGGCGACCAGCACCGGCAAGGTCGACCTACCGGCCCTGGTCGCGCAGAAACAGGACCTGATCGAGTCGATGCGGAAGTCCAAGTACGCGGCGGTCGCCGACGCGCACGGCTTCCCGATCACCTACGGGCATGCCCGTTTCATCGACGAGCAGACCCTGGCCGTGGACGGCGAACGGCTGACCGCTCCGGCCTACGTCGTGGCGACAGGCGCCGCACCGCACATCCCGGACCTGCCCGGGCTGCCCGGCATCGACTACCTGACCAGCACAACCGCCATGGAGATGACCGAGCTACCCGCGTCGATGGTCGTAATCGGCGGCGGGTACGTCGGGCTGGAACAGGCCCAGCTCTGGGCTCACCTCGGCGCTCAGATCACCCTCGTCGGGCGGTTCGCGCCGCACGCGGAACCGGAGGTCGCCGACGTCCTGCGCGGCGTGTTCCACGACGACGGGATTCCCTGGGTCCAGGACCGCGCCGTCGCGGTCGAGAAGACCCCGGACGGGGTGACCGTCCACACCGGGGACGGCACCCAGGTGACCGGCCAGCGACTCCTGGTCGCCACCGGCCGGGTCGCCGACACCGGTGGCCTCGGGCTGGACGCCGCGGGCGTCGCGGTCGACGACCACGGGTTCATCGTCGTCGACGCCCACCAGCGGACCACCAACCCGCGGGTCTTCGCGGCCGGTGACGTCTCCGGTGCACCGCAACACGTCTACGTCGCCGCGCAGACCGGGCACACCGCCGCCGCCGGCGCCCTCGGCGAACCCGCCACGGTCGACTACCGCGGGCTGCCCGCCGTCACCTTCACCACCCCGCAGCTCGCCTCGGCCGGACTGACCGAACAACAGGCCCTGGCCGCCGGGCACCCCTGCGACTGCCGGGTCCTCAGCGCCCACGACATCCCCAGGGCCCTGGTGAACCGCGACACCCGCGGGGTCCTGAAGCTCGTCACACACGCCCGCACCGGCAAGATCCTCGGCGTGCACGCCGCACTCGACGGCGCCGGCGACGTGATGCTCGCCGCGACCTACGCGATCAAGTACGGCCTCACCGTCGACGACCTCGCCGACACCTGGGCGCCCTACCTGACGATGAGCGAGGCGCTGCGCATCTGCGCCGGCCTGTTCCGCAGTGACAAGCCGACGAGCTGCTGCGCGTGACCGGCAAGCACCGAGGCGGGCCGGGCCGTAGCCGCTGGTGGCTCGCGGTCGCCGCAGCGGCCTCGACGCGGCGCAGCCACCGCAGCTCGGCAACGGCGTCGGCCCATCGGGTCCGGTCACCGCGCCACCGGTACCAACGGGCCGTGCCGGGCCGGGCTGGGCCAGGTACCGGTGAGTTCGTTGGGTCCAACGCGCTCTCCGTCATCTGACGGGGGTCGACCCCAGCCGTGTCCGGCCACAACCGGCCCATACCCTCACCGACCTAGCCGGCGGCCTGCTCGTCGGCTCCGGCACTCAGCCCCGGGTCGAATCGTTCGCGCCGGTGATGCGTGCGACGAGTTGGTCGACGTGGCGGGCGATGTCGTCACGGACCAGGCGCATCCGTGCGATGCCGTCGATGCCCCGCTCGGAGGGCTCGTCGGTGTCCCAGTTCTCGAACCGCGGCCCGGGGACGGGGTCGACCCGGGCGTCCCGGCCGAGGGTGACCACGACGGTCGCCGCGGCGACCATCTCCGGTGTCAGGGCCTTCGGTGTCTCGCCGGTGATGTCGATGCCGAGTTCCTGCAGGGACTGGGCGGACAGGGCGTTGACCGCCGTCCCGGGTTCGGTCCCGGCGGAGGTGACGGTGACCGCGTCGCCGGCGGCCCGCTTCATCAGCCCGGCGGCCATCTGGGATTTCCCGCCGTTCTTCACGCACACGAACAGCACGGAGGGCCGCCGGGTAGCGGGGCCGCTGGTGGTCATCGGGATCCGCTGACGCGCCGGCCCGAGGCAGGAGGGGCGGTCGGGTCGCCTGGGAAGAAGCGGCGTCCGGCCCAGAGGGCGACGTACACGAGTCCGACGAGCACCGGGACCTCGATGAGCGGGCCGACCACCCCGGCCAGCGCCTGGCCGCTGGTGACCCCGAAGGTGCCGATGGCCACCGCGATCGCGAGCTCGAAGTTGTTGCCCGCCGCGGTGAACGACAGGGTCGCGGTCTTCGCGTACCCCAGGCCCAGGCGGCGGCCGAGGGCGAACCCGGCGCCGAACATGACCGCGAAGTAGGCCAGCAGCGGTAGGGCGATCCGGGCGACGTCCCAGGGCCGGCTGGTGATCGCGTCGCCCTGCAGCGCGAAGAGCATCACGATCGTGAACAGCAACCCGTACAGGGCGACCGGCCCGATCCGCGGGAGGAACCTGCTCTCGTACCAGTCCCGCCCGCGGGCCCGCTCACCGATGGTCCGCGTCAGGACCCCGGCCACCAGGGGGATGCCGAGGAAGACCAGCACCGACAGGGCGATCGCGCCGACGGAGAACCCCGCCGACGTCGTGGACAGGCCCAGCCAGCCGGGCAGCACCTGCAGGTAGAACCACCCGAGCCCGGCGAACGCGACGATCTGGAACACCGAGTTGATGGCCACCAGGACGGCGGCGGCCTCCCTGTCCCCACAGGACAGGTCGTTCCAGATCAGGACCATGGCGATGCACCTGGCCAGCCCGACGATGACCAGCCCCGTCCGGTAGGCCGGCTGGTCCGGGAGCAGCAGCCACGTCAGGGTGAACATCACCGCCGGGCCGACCACCCAGTTCAGGACGAGTGAGGTGACCAGCAGCCGGCGGTCCCCGGTCACCCGGGCGGTCTCGCTGTAGCGGACCTTCGCCAGCACCGGGTACATCATCAGCAGCAGCCCGACGGCGATCGGCAGGCTCACGCCGCCGACCTTCACCGCGTCCAGGGCGTCCGCGAGCCCGGGGACGCCCCGGCCCAACACCAGCCCGAGCGCCATCGCCGCCACGATCCACACCGGCAGGAACCGGTCCAGCAGCGACAGCCGACCCAGCACCGGGGTGTCCAGACCGGCGACCGGGCGCTCAGCAACGGTGTCACTCATCGGCAGCCGCACGACGTCGGTGCGGGCCCGGTCAGGGCGGTGTCGGCGGACGAGCCGCAGCACGCGGTCTTGGCCTGGGGCTCACAGCAGCTGGTCCGCGCCGCGGAGGAACAGCAGGCCCCAGAGGCCGGATCGACCACCTCGCTGCGCCCGGCGGGCTCGGCGGGTTCAGCGGTCGGGATGGGTCTGGTGGCTCGGATGATCGCGCCGTGCATGCCTGGGGCGACCTCGTGGGTGAACTCCACACTCGCTTGGGTGAAGCCGGCCGCGGTCAGCCCCGCCAGGTACTCCGAGCGGGACAGGGCACCGGCCACGCACCCGACGTAGGACCCGCGCTCGGCCCGCTCGTCGGGGCTGACGTCGTCCTCGGCGACCACGTCACTGATCCCGATCCGCCCGCCGGCCACGAGCACCCGGTGCATCTCCCCCAGAACGGCCGCCTTGTCCACCGACAGGTTCACCACACAGTTGCTGATCACCACGTCCACGGCGGCGTCCGCCAGCGGCACCGCCTCGATCCGCCCCTGCAGGAACTCGACGTTGGTCACGCCCGCCGCGTCGGCGTTGGCCCGCGCCAGCTCGAGCGTCTCGGTCGTCATGTCCACGCCCCACGCGAAGCCCGATGGGCCGACCCGCCGCGCTGACAGCAAGACGTCGATCCCGCCGCCGGACCCAAGGTCCAGTACCCGCTCCCCGGCGCGCAGGTCCGCGACCGCTGTCGGGTTCCCGCAGCCCAGGCTCGCCAGGACCGCGCGCTCGGGCAGAGCGTCGGTGTCCGAGGGGGCGTAGACGTCGGCGCCGAAGGACTCGTCCACCTCGATCGACGCTGCGGCACCGCCGCCGCCGCAGCACCCGGAGCCGGAGTCGTCGCCGCGGGCCACAGCCACCGCCGCAGCCGCGTAACGGGATCGAACCAGCTCAACGGTCCGGGAACTGTCGGTCATGTCGGAAACCCCCTGCATCGACGAACGTCTATACAAGGAGGATGAGTGAAGGATCGACACATGTCAATCTCTGGAGTCCATACTGGCGATGTGACCAGCCCAACGCTCACCCCGACCGCCGTCACGGCCGCCTGCTGCGCCCCGATCGTCCGCGCCGCGATGTCCGCTCGGGACGCGGAGGTGCTCGCGCGGACCCTCAAGGCGGTCGCCGACCCCGCCCGGCTCCGCCTGCTCTCCCTCGTGGCCGCTCACCAGGGCGGGGAGGCCTGCGTCTGCGATCTCACCGACCCGATCGGCCTGTCCCAGCCGACCGTGTCCCACCACCTGAAGGTCCTCGTCGACGCCGGCCTGCTCACCCGCGACAAGCGCGGCGTCTGGGCCTACTACGCGCTCGTCCCCGCCGCCCTCGACGCCCTCGCCGCAGCTCTCACCACCCGCTGACCGGCGCCGTCGCACCAGCCAGCAGGGGGTGACACCCCACCGCGGCGTCGGGTCATCGGAAACGGGGCTCTGCGACCCGCAGCCGGTTGGCCCGGCTCGTCACCCAGGGCGCCCTGTCGCCGCGGTCGCCGTTGCCCGCGATGCCGGGACCGCGAACGGGTGGTCGACGAGCGGTGGCCGGGCGTTGGGTCCTCAGCTGGCCTCGGCGGTGCGGCCGCTGTCGGGTTCGACCCGGTCAGGGGCGACCGGGTCAGGGGCGACCGGGTCAGGGGCGGCTGGGTCAGGGGCGGCGAGGCGGAGGTGCTCGGCGTGCCACACGGCCTCGTCGAGCAGGGCTGCGACGTGGTCGTCATACAGGGAGTACACGATGTGACGGCCGCGGCGCTCGGTGGTGACCAGTCCCATCGTGCGCAGCAGGCGGAGCTGGTGGGAGACCGCGGACTGCTCCATTGCGACCGCGGCGGTGAGCTCCCCGACCGACGCGGAACCCCGCCGCAGCTGGGAGAGCAGGAGCAGCCGGCTGGGTGCGGTGAGGGCCTGAAGAGTCGCTGCCACGGCGGCGGCGCTGGCAGCGGTGAGCCGAGCGGGCGGGGTGAGCCGCTCGTCCAACGCGTGACCCATGGGACCAGCGTAGCCGGGAGCCCATGAACATCTGTTCATGGCTCTACTACGGTGGGGGCGCGTCGGCTGACCGGCGTGCCCCGTCGTGCCTCCGGAGTGTGTGCATGTCCTCGACGCTGTCCGCGCCGCCCGGCGCGGCCGTGACCGATCGCCGCCGATCCGCGCCGCCCAAGGGCCGCGCGGCCGGGCTGTGGACGGTCCCCGAGCTGCGGTGGGCGGCGCTGGCGACCGCGCTGTTCGCGGTCGGGGCGGTCCTGCAGGTGTCCGGGGCCCCGGGGTGGTCGTGGTGGACCTCCTACCTGGCCTGCTACGCCAGTGGGGGCTGGGAACCCGGCCTGGCCGGGCTCCGCGCAGCACGGGGCCGCAAGCTCGACGTGGACCTGCTGATGATCGTGGCCGCCGTCGTGGCCGCCGCGATCGGGCAGGTCTTCGACGGGGCCCTGCTCATCGTGATCTTCGCGACATCCGGGGCGTTGGAATCGGTCGCGACGAAACGGACCGCTGACTCCGTGCGAGCACTGCTCTACCTCGCCCCCGAACAGGCGACCCGTCTCGGGGATGGCGGGGTCGAGAAGCTCATCGACACCGCCGACCTGGTCCCCGGTGACCTGGTGCTGGTCCGCCCCGGGGAGATGGTCGGCGCCGACGCCGTCGTCGCCGACGGGGCGAGTGAGGTCGATCAGGCCTCGATCACCGGTGAACCCCTGCCTGTGCTGAAGAAGGCAGGCACTGAGGTGTTCGCCGGGACCATGAACGGCACCGGCGCCCTGCGGGTCAGGGTGTCGCGCCCCGCGTCGGACTCCGTCGTCGCGCGGATCGTCACCCTCGTCGAGGAGGCGTCGGCGACCAAGGCCAGGACGCAGCTGTTCATCGACAAGATCGAGCAGCGGTACTCCACCGGGGTCGTCGCCGCGACCGTCGCGCTGTTCCTGGTGCCGCTGGCGTTCGGGGCGGACCTGCGGAGCACCCTGCTGCGGGCGATGACCTTCATGATCGTCGCCTCGCCGTGTGCGGTGGTGCTCGCGACGATGCCGCCGCTGCTGTCGGCGATCGCCAACGCCGGCCGCCACGGGGTGCTGGTGAAGTCCGCGGTCGTGATGGAGCAGCTCGCCACGGTCGACCTCGTCGCGTTCGACAAGACCGGCACCCTCACCGAAGGCACCCCCCGGGTCGCGGAGATCCACCCCCTGCCCGGGTCCGGGCTCAGCGACGACGACCTGCTCGCCCTCGCCGCCGCCGCGGAACGGCCCAGCGGACACCCCCTTGCCGTTGCGATCGCCGCGGCAGCCCGGGACCGCGGCCTGGACGTGACCGAGGTGGCGGACTTCGCCTCGACCCCGGGTCGCGGGGTGACCGCCCGGGTCGCCGGCCACCAGGTGCGGGTCGGCTCCCCGGGCCTGCTCGCCGAGGCCACCGACCCAACTCCCACCGCCAGCGCGGCTGCGGTGATCGCCGCCGCCGAGGCCGCGGGCCGCACCGCGGTCCTGGTGGTCCTCGACGGGTGCCCCGCCGGGGTCCTCGCCCTGGCCGACCGGGTCCGCCCCGCCGCCGCTGATGCGGTCACGGCGCTGACCGCGCTCACCGGCCACGTCCCGGTCCTGCTGACCGGGGACAACGCTGGCGCCGCCGGTCGCCTCGCGGAGGAGGTCGCCATTCGCGAGGTCCACGCCGGGCTGCTGCCCGCGGACAAGGTCACCCGGGTCCAGGACCTACAGGCCGGCGGCCGGCGCCTCCTGCTCGTCGGGGACGGCGTCAACGACGCCCCCGCCCTCGCGGCCGCGCACCTCGGCCTGGCGATGGGAGGACACGGCTCAGACCTGGCGCTGGAGACCGCCGACGCGGTCCTGGTCCGCGACGACCTCGCCGCGACCGCCAAGGTCATCGACCTGTCCCGGCGCGCCCGACGGGTCGTCACCGCGAATCTGGTCATCGCCGCCACGGTCATCACCGCCCTCGTGGTCTGGGACCTCACCGGCCACCTCCCGCTCCCCCTCGGGGTCGCCGGCCACGAGGGCTCCACCGTCATCGTCGGACTCAACGGCCTCCGGCTCCTGCGGGCATCCGTGTGGGAGAAGGCCGGCCACCGTCGGCCGCCCACCCGGACTCGGTGATCGGGTCAAGGCCCCGTCCCCTGAATCGGACCAGGCTGCTGTCACGCCACACCACCGTCCAACTCCCGCCTGACCGTCCCGAAAACGTTGCTGCAAGCCATCCCCCGGACGAGCGGTTTCGGCACGGATTCCGGTACGGCCGCCACCGGCGTGTCACCGTACCACGGCCAGGGTCCCGTTAACGATCGGTTCGTACACGAGCCATAGGCCTGCAAGGACGTGAACCATCCCCGTAGCGGAGTAGCAGTGGCGCCCACAGACACCGCCGACCGCCAAGAGTTTCTGCTTCTACCCGCGCCGTTCGATCGGCGCACGCCTGGCCCCAACGAAGTGGAGGAGCACAACCGCGTAAATGGACGCCGAGCAACCGCCGAATCCACCTGCCGAACCGACCGGCTACTATTCGCTCTCCTGGCCAACCAAACCGCGTGACCGACTTAAGTCCATCGGTTTCGACCACAACTAGGGGAGCGTCGAATGCCCTCTCAGCGAGCGCGATACGAGCGAGTCCTCGGTGACTTAAACCCTGCGTGGTTCGACGATCGGCTATCCGAGCCAGGCCTATTCCGAGGCTGCACAACCGGACACGAGCTCAGAGCAACATTACGGGAGCAGGTCGAACTAGAAGTTGACGCGATGGCCAACCTAATCGCGGATGCGGACGCGTTTGACGTCATCGAGTTAATGCGATTGCGCGAACTTTCCCCCGTCTCGGATCCAACAGTCGTCAACACCGACGGATCAGCGCTAAGCATCGAAATTGTGGCTGCCGTCTTACTTTCTAGACCGTCGCGTAAACCAGATCCACGACCGCGCTCGGAGACACGACCGCACGAGGTAGTGGAGGACTTGCACAAGCGCTCTCAACGACTCGCCCGTCTAGCAACTTACCGTCAACTATTCGAGGCACGGCTCAGCGATGATCGATTGGCAGATCTGGCCGCAGACTACCAAGGCGCAGTGTTGAACATCCGTAATATCCAGTACGACCAAATTCGGAACGACCAAGAGAGCCTACTATTCGACAACCCGATCGTCAGACAATTGATGCAGCAGTTTCTCCGCTACACCTACGGTGATTTGGTGGCCGTTCGGGCGGCCTTAGCCGACCTGTCGGCAGGTCGAATGACGGGTTTGCGCGACGGAATCGCCGACATTATCAGCATGTACCCCGGCATTCCACCGAGCCAAGTTCCCCCTGAGGCTGTCGACAAGTTCGTCGATCAGATAGTTCCCCTCCTCTTCCTACCAGCCGACCGAGCCACCATCAGCATCAGTGACGTAGCTGAAGCCGCCGGGCTCGACGCCATTACATCCGCCGCAGTGCTTGAATCATATGCCCAGTCGTTCGACGAGACTCAACCGACCGGCGACCGTGTCTTCGAGATGCTCGTCAAGGACAATCAGTTCTTGCTGAAGCCGCTGGTGTCCGACGGTAAAGGCAATTTCGTTGCAACCTCCACTGATGTGGGACTGGACTCGCTACGTCGAATTTTCGAGACTCGGTTGCCCGGAAACTCCCCCGAATTCGACCGGTATGACAAGAAGGTTCGCCAAACCGTCAGCGAGCAGCTGGCCATGCGCCATCTCGAAACTATATTCCAGTCCCCGCCCAGTTACAGCAACTTCACCTACTTCATGCCTAAGCAGCCCGAGCACCTGCGCTTCTTAGGCGCCGACTGTGTGAATGTCAACGAGGTCGCTAAGCAAACTGAGGGCGATGGCCTATTCGTTATTGACGACGTCGCGATTTGCGTTGAGGTCAAAGGCAAGTCGATGGCGGCCCAGGCGCGGCGGGGAGACGTCCGCCGTCTCAGTACTGATCTCAAAAAGACCGTCGGCGACGCCAGTGACCAGGCCTCACGTGTTCAAGAGCTCATCAAAACGCATCATGGACTGTGGCTTGGCGACCACACTTGGCTTGATCTGGGAAACATTCGGGAAGTTCGCTCGGTTGTGGCTCTCTTGGATGACATCGGACCGCTCGGTACCGCGCTCGGGGACCTCCAAACAGCCGGTATTGTGGCGAATCGCCGGCCGCCTTGGATAGCGTCGCTGCACGACCTTGCGGTCATCGCTGAGATATGCGACCGGCCCGGTGAATTCCTGTTGTATGTTCGGCGGCGGACGGACAGCGACGTAACGACATACTACCGGGCCACTGACGAACTCGACCTGTACATGCTGTTCCTCGAAGGAAACCTTTACGTTGAGCCAAATCCCGATGAGGTTATACTCCAACATCCCACCGCACCCCCGGCCAAAAACCGTGACCGAAAGCGCCATAAGAGTGGCGCCATGGCGACCATGGTCACCGACCATTGCCACGACCTCAACGTCTGGATGCAGCGGGCCGACGTCGCTGAGCACGGCGACCTACCCACCAAACCTAGCTTCAATACGTCGCCGGACATCTTCCGCCTCATCGATCCGCCAGCCGCATCCCGGGCACCTGGCTGGCTCAGGTTTAGCGCCGATCTCCTCGGCTTGGCAGGCGAGAGCCAACAGCGGATCACCTCGGCAATTAAAGAGTGTGTTCGCCGCACACGCGAAGATCACGGCTACCACCACGCCGTCTTTTCCTACGCCGGGCTATGGGGGCACCCTACTCTATTCCTCGGATCACACAGCCGAGATATTAGTTCGGACGCTGCTCGATCTCGACTACTGACGTACATGCGAGCTAAGCGACACCAGCTTGGGTCAGACCGCGCATACGGCTTACTTCTCGACCAGCACCGTGTAGTCGAGGAGGTCATATACCTGAACGGTCCACTTGACGAGGGTCCGGAGATTGGTGCACTTGTCCAGTCTATGCGGCTCCGGCCCGCCGGCGACAGGGGCCGGCCGGTACCGCCGCGCGCGCGCCGGAATACTAAGCGCCTGAGGGGGACCCACAAAAAGCGTTAATGTGCACTCTCCAGGCTCCAAATCCGGTGCGCCCGCGGCGGACAGCCGCCAAGCGATAACCCCACTGGTTCCCCACCATCGAGCGCGCTCTCGTCGAGGGGGACGACGAGTCTTCGCCCCAGCACGTCGATGACTGGATCGTTGGTCCGCTTCGCCGGTGAGTTTGACGGATTGATCGAAGGGCCGGCAGTCGTCCAGCTGTGTCACGGGCTACGGCAGCGTCAGTGTGTCTTGAGGGTGGCCCTAAGCGTGCAGCTGCGGTGCCGCGCAGTATTAGTCCAAGACCGCAACAGGTACCGATCGGCCGGGACTCCGCTACTCAAGTCGTTCAGCCAGCTCAGCATTCATCATCTCGAGCAGGACTCGCCGATGCTCGTGTTCGAGGGCGCGGATCTGCTCGAGCTCGTCCTGCGCGTCGTCTTGCCGCTGGTGTGCGCCCCGAGCGGTCTCGGGATCACGACCGTGATCCCGAATGGTCGCCTCGGTTCGTCTAATTGTCGCGTCCGCTCTCACGGCTCTCTGGGCAGTTTCCTCCCAGGCCGTCCAACTCTCTCGGACATCCGCGGTGGCGAAAGCCAGCAGCTGGGCGCGAGCCTTCGCCTGTTCGGCTGTATCGGGCAGTGCTGGGACCTGGTCTCCAGACGGTCGATGCACATTCCGGACCCATAGGCCGACGCGCTCAGTTACCTCGATGATCGACACATAGGCGTCCGCTCGCCTGACCTGGGTCCGAGCCGCGGTCGCCTCTGTGCGAGCGGCGTCCAGCCGGCATTGAGTGTCGGCGCGGTCTGCAGCAATCTTCTTGTCGGTTTCAGCCCGCGCTGCAGTGATCGTTTTTTCGGTGCCGACACGGTTTGCCCGGATGCTCCACGCGTTGGCGACGAACGCGACGACCGCAGCGAGTAGGACGGCTGCGCCGCCGATGGTGGGCGTAGTGAGTAGCTTGCCCCAGCCGGTATTGAAGAAGCCGGGGTCGGAGAAACCGACAACCTCGATTGGCGAGATCATTCGTCGTTACCTTTCATCAACGGCGGGCGTACTCGTGGGCAGCCCCTCCACGAACGCGAGATGGCTACGCAGGCCCTTTGGGGTGGCTAGCAATTATGGTGACTGGATCGCGGACTCTAATGGCGAGGAGGATTCTCGAAGACGTTACAAGGGACGCGCATTTCCCAATATGTAAGGACACCGCCGCCCAAAAGGAGGCGGCGTCTGATCGGCGTCATCGACGAAGGCTCCGCGCGGCGATGTGGTGCTCGGGGATCAGGCACCAGGCGGAGCGTGGCGTAGCCGCCCGGTCCGCCCACGAAGAGGAGAAAGCTCGCAACCGGTGGGCCCAACTCGAAGGCGAGGACGGTCGGAATGGCTAGCCACAGGCTAGATCTACTGGCCGCCCACCCGTGGAGGCCTGTCAGTTGGCCTCGGGCTCGTCGCGTCCGGGCTCAGGGCGCTGGCGGGGGCCGGGCGGAACCGCCGCTGCGGTGTCGGTCCAGTCCACCGACTCGACCTACCGCTGGGCCCGCTCTCGACGCTCGCTGCTCTCCTCGTAGGTGCTGTCCAAGATCGGCGCGAACCCCTCGTCCCGGAACGCGGAGTCGATCGCCCCCAGCGTCGATCGACCATCAGGTCCCGAAACACCCCCCGCGTGGTCCGACCAACCCGGTCAACCACCGTGACCTACCGACCCGCCCGGGCGATGGCCCGGTACACGGTGGACCGGGCAACCCCGAACAACTCCGCGAGCTCAGCCCCGGTGTGCCCGCCGGCCCGGCGCAGCTCCACCAGGTGCGCCTCCTGCCTGACGGTGAGCTTCGGCGCCCGGCCCCGGAGCCGGCCCTTAGCCTTCGCGGTCGCCATCCCCTCCCGGGTCCGCGCCCGGATCAGGTCCGCCTCGAACTCCGCGACCATCGACAACACGTTGAACAACAACCGCCCAATCGGATCAGCCGGATCGTGCACCGACACCCCCCGATGCTCAACCGCACCCCGCCCGCGGTCAGCTCATCCACGATGTTCCGGGCATCCGGCACCGACCGGGCCAACCGGTCCAGCTTCGTCACGACCAGGGTGTCCCCCGGCCGGACCGCCGCGAGGGCCTGCCGCAGCCCGGGCCGGTCCCGGTTGGTCCCGGTCCGGCCGTGGTCCACGTACACCCGGCCCGCGGGCACCCCGAGCCGGGACAAGGCCTCCCGCTGCGCGGTCAGGCCCTGCTCGTCGATGGAACACCGCGCGTACCCGACCGCCAGACCGTCCCCCACCCGGTCACTGCCCCAGATAGCGCCCCGTCACCGGGACAGACACGCGGGCGGGTCTACCGGGACACCTCGACCAGGGCTGACGTCGCCGGCGGCACAGCGATCGAGCTGTCCCAGTATGGGGACCCCTATTGGGACACCTAGCGATCGCCGACCCGAACACAACACCCGCCACCGTGAGAGAAGCCGTCTCCGCGAGCGACCCGGTCGCAACGGCCGTCAGGACCCCGCCCGGGTCTCCCTCGCGGTGACCAGCCCCACACGCTCATCGACGACCGCAGTGTCGGCAGGACGGATGTCGACGAGCGGATAGATAGCATCCGCCGGTGAACCTCACAGACCTGCAAGTCGTTTGAGCAGCCACGGCTGGACTGGTCGCTGGTCTTGTGGCCGCCACTGATAGCCCTGCACTGCTAGCGACGCTCGCCGGTGCTGGCACCACCATCGTGGCGATCGTCGCCGGTCTCCTCGTCAGCTCTTATGTAACGCTCGACAGCGAACGCCGGAACGTCGAGGGTCGGCTTTCCGACGTGGGGAACCAGCTCAGTGCCGCACGGTCACAACGCGATGTTGCAACGAAGAATTGGAACGTTTATCGAATCGATGAAGCTCTCGACACGCCCGATGTCTACAAACTTCTCTACACCCACGCGGTCTTGACTGTGAACGCTTCCAAGTCGTCCCACTCCGCCACGAGATACCCACTCCCATCACCTATCCCTGTCGAGGACGTGAGCCGGGCAGCGCGCGTCAACGACCTCGACGACACGATTCTCCGCGAGACTGTCAACGCTTGGACGATCGAAGCGGACAACGTTCTCGAGAACCTCCGCGGGTGGGCCGACGGCGCCCGCCGCGAACCTGGCGTCGGCTTCTCGCTCTCCATCTTTACTCTCAGGGACTTCCGTCAGCGGTACTCTATCGATCCGCGCTTTGGCCGTCTTCGAGATGAGATGTACCTCCGTCAGCGGGAGCAATTATCAACCGCGCAGCAACCGACGCCGACATCCTTGAGCAGCGCCGAACAGGCAACCCCCAGGCTCGACGTACGCCCGGACCCCCCGCGCCTGAGCCCGATCCCAACCTCACCTCGACCGTGGACCGCGCCGACGACGACCGGCGGGCCGCGGGCCGTGAACGGATCCGGCGTGCCGTCGATGAAGCCCGCGCCCGCGTGGCAGCCCTTGAAGTCGAGACCCAGCTGGCCCGGGAGGCAGAGGCCCGCCTCTCGGGCACCCAGCCGCCCCACCCCCGGCCCGCGCGCTGCAGGCCGAGCTGCTCCGCCAGCTCGCGGCCGCCTGCGCCGAAGCCGTTCGAAGAGGCCCGCACGCAGCGACCCCGGCGCGCGCACCTGAGGCCCCGACCGGCGCGGAGACCGTCGCCGTGTGAGCTCCTCCACCGCAGCGGCAGGGGGCGGGACTGGCGGACCTCCACCGGTAGCGCCTCATCGTCGCGCCACCTTGCTCAGCTGGGTCGGTGGTCGTCACTCCGACTGGTTCGGCTGCAACAGCTGCGGCTGGCGCTGGCGCTGCAGTTGCCTGGCCTGCGCCGTGACCGGGGTGTAGAGGTTGATGAGTGCACCGTCCGGGTCGCGCAACAGGACCGACTGGTTGCCCCAAGGCATCATCGTCGGGGACTGCACGACCACCAGCTCCTCGCCCAGCTCGGCGTTGAGCCGGGCGAACAAGGCGTCGACGTCGTCCACTAGGAACTCCACGACGGCGCTGTCGTTGGCGCCTGCCCGAGGAGTTTTGTCGGTGATGAAGGCGACCCTGCGGGGGTGGCTGAGCGCGAAGGTCGCTGAAGGGGTCACAAGCTCGACGAAGTCGTCGGTCAGCCACTGGGCGGTGGCCCCGGTGATGGCCTCGTAGAAGCGGACCAGGCGGGGTAGATCCTCGGTCAGGACACGCACCGACGCGAGCTGGACGGTGTTGACAGCAGTGGTGGTGGGAGTGGTGGCGGCGGGGTCACTGGTGTTCGTCACAGGGAGGACCGTAGGACTGATACAGGTCACCATCCGCCCTGTATCGCGTCGACACTGAGGACATGGTCAGGCCCACCGCCCGCGTGCTCGCACTGTTGGAACTGCTGCAAGCTGGCGGCATCCGCACCGTCGCTGATCTCGCCGAGCGGCTGGCCGTCGATGAGCGCACGGTGCGCCGCTACATCGAGCACCTGCGCGACCTCGACATCCCAGTGGACGCGTTGCGGGGCCGCTACGGTGGTTACCGGCTGGCCCGCCACTACCGCATGCCCCCGCTGATGCTCACTGACGAAGAGGCGCTCGCCGTCGTGTGGGCGCTGCTGGCCGGCGTGCAGTCAGGATCGGGACCGGCGTCAGCGCTGGCCGTCCACAGCGCCTCAGCGAAGGTGCGTCGAGTGCTGCCGGCTGTCCTGGCACGACGGATTGAGGCCGTCGTCGACTCCGTCGTCTTCACTGCAGCGAGGGAGGACGACCACTCCAACGGCGCGGGCGACGCCGACGCCGAGTCCGGGCAGTCTGCCGATGGCGGCGCGCGGGTCCTGCTGGCTCTGGCCGAGGCAGCCCGCGACCGCCATCCAGTCACGTTCGGCTACACCGGCAGGCAGAGTCGACCGACCCAGCGCCAGGTGCAGGGACACGGCATCGTCGCCCACCGCGGCCGTCTCTACCTCTCCGGCTTCGACGTGACCCGTCAGGCGCTGCGCACCTTCCGCCTCGACCGCATCAACAGCGTTCGCCCGCTGGAGGAGACCTTCGTCGCACCCCGCGACACCGACTCGGTCCAGCAGGTGCTCGGCCCACTCGGACAGGCGCCGTGGCGCCATGACGTGTCGCTGCGCATCCGCACCGACGCGGCACACGTGCGATCGCGCATCCCGGAGACGCTGGCGTCGGTCACGCCCCTGGACGGCGCCGACGGCGCGGGAGACGAACGCCAATGGCTGCGGGTCTTCCTGCGCGCCGAACGCCTCGAGTGGGTCGCCGGCACGCTGGCGATGCTGGACAGTCCCTTCGTCATCGAGGCTCCCCAGGCCCTCCGCGACACCGTGACCTCCCTGGGCCAGCGGCTGGTCGCCGCCGCCGGCGCGTCAACCGACGCGGCAGCCGTCTCGGCGTGGGCAGAAGCAGCGGACCAGGACCAGGACCCGTCATAGCACTGCACGCCTGGCAAGCCCGTCCGGCGGCCACCGACAGCACGCACTGCTGGCCGGCGCTGCTGCGACCTGGCACTCCCCCGGGTACGCCCGCGCCGGCCACGCGCCGTCGACCGTGACCCCCGCCCGAGCCCGCTGTGACCGGACTGGTGGCGCGGGCCGTAGGGACGACGCCTGCCCGAGCCGCTAACCACCCGGCACCACGCTGGCACCCCGGTGCTGCTGGCACACCCCAGCGGGGCTGCGGCAAACGGTCGGGCTCTACCTGCGTCGTCGCGCGCCGACGGCTGCTGGCCGGCGTCGGCACGTCGTAGCCCACGTCCCGCCGCGCTCGCGACCCCGCTGGGTGTCTCGGTGGGGAACCTCAATCGGAACACTCCACGACCGGCGAGTCAGAGACATCGCC
>JAABUT010001501.1_pt1 | contig 26258 bp, 25 predicted proteins | sample 5559281 | NCBI WGS metagenome assembly JAABUT01 (sample SAMN10711880, study PRJNA513359) | rock metagenome | isolation source: Antarctica rocks | place: Antarctica: Victoria Land, Ricker Hills nord | collected 2016-01-04
CAGTCAATTTCTTATGACTTTCGACTGTGAGATTGAGTAGAATTTTATGAGTAATGATCTTCTTCGTCAGCTTTTCGTCATATTCTCTTATTAACTTCTCTTTAGCTAGTTGTATGAGTTGAATTTCGAGCTTCTGACATATTTGATCAACTAGCTTTGTATGAATCAAGATGTAAATCGTCGAGTCACTATCTATCAGAGATCGTAGCTTGAAGAATTCGTCTTGCGAGAATAGAGTGACATCGACTAGAAATGACTTTTCGAAGTAGTTCTCTTCGATAGATGAAATTTCGTCGATTAGATTGCACAAAGAAATGATCTCTATCTCTTCGATGACTCTGAAAGAGATGACTAGTTTTTTGAATCAGACTCTGAATTGAAGTTCGAAGAATGATCAAACTCGTCATCTAATGCGTTAATTCTGAAAGATCTATTCAAGCACTCTTTAGAAGTATGATCAGACTTATGACAAAGAAAGCAGTTTTCGATTAGTAAGTCATTTTCTTTGACGTTAGTCAAAACAGCGTCGCGTGATTTTGACTGATCAGTCATCTTCGTTTCTATGATTCTACGAGTAGCTTTGACTGATTCTTCAGCGAAGATGATCTGTTTAGTTGTTTGAGCTTTGATCATTGCTTCTCTATTCTTGATCTCTCGAATAGCTCGTTGATCGTTATTCAATCGAATGAGGTAGAAACGAATTTCTTTCAGAGTACTGAGTTGAATCAATTGAGTTACTCAAGCGAATCGAAGTCGAGAATTTATTTTATTCTTTAAATCGATGATCAGCTGTTTTTCTTGATAGTCTAGATAGAAGAATAGTCGTTGAAATTGAGTATAAAACTCGCTGAATTTCTTCTGTTCTTGAATCAAGTTGTAGTAGTCTCTACGAAAGTTGACTTCTTTATCTGAATCATCGAACAACTGAGCTAGCTCTTTCAAAAGCTCATCGACGATCTTGTATGAGTTGAAACAGTCACGTTCACGTCTTGACTGAGTGATCTCAGCTGCATCATCGAATAATCTGAAATGTACGTAGCTCAGCTTGACTCGTTCACTTGAAAAGAAATCGACATTGATTTTCAGCTTGTTCTGAACTTTTTCATATCAGTTCTCTCAGATAGAATTCTTTTCATCAGTGAACAACGAAGAATCGAGTATTTTCTGAAATCTAGAACGCTCAGAGTAGATTAACGATGACGAGGTAATCTCTCTAGCTTGTAGTCTAGCTTTCAGCTCTTCGCATCGTTTCTTCAAAGCTTTCATGATCATAGAAGATGTTATGATTTCAGCGAATGAGTCATCATCTTCGACAATGAAGAATGAAGCTTCGAAACGCTCTTTGAAGAGATGAGACATGAGAAAGAAGAGGTTGAATTGAACGAGTGTTTTTAAAAGAAAGAAATCGAGCGAAGAGCGATGCTCGACAATAGAAGATGAAGTCATTTTTGTTGTTTGATTTGAGAGTTAATTGATTCTCTTGATCGATTTGATTCTCTAGCAATCAACGAAGATTCTTTATCGCTGATTCTATTAATCGAGATGAACGATGCGTACTTAATGAGCTGTAAGTCGTCTAGCAATTCAATCAGCCTTGCTGTTGATTCTATAGACTCTCTAGTGTTGTTCTGTCTTTCGATTGCGTCGATCATCAGGTAAACGAATTTCTTTAGACTCGATCTGCCTGAATAAGTATATTGAACGAGTAATGAGTATCTGTATCGTATGATAAACGAAATTCTTAATGTAATGTTGAAATCGTGCCTAGATCATTCAATCAAAGAAACTCAGAGCTGATATGTATGTATTGTTCTTTAGAGATAGCTATAACAAGACATTAAGAATACAGAAGAGAAAGAGTGCAAGCTCTTTTATAAATAATGACTTGAGACTGCGCTAGACTCGATACAGATGTGATGTAATAGATCAGATGTGTTTGCCTAAAAGAATAATGAAAGAGATGAATGAAGAAAGTGCTGAACAACGAGAAGAAGTGCTGAGAATGACTCAAAGAAATGCGCTAGATTCAAACTAAGCATAGCGTCATGACTTGCTTTAATCAAATTGATTAGAATTAAATCTGAACTCTGATTGATTCAGGCATGTTCGTAACAATCAACTACTTTGCTATCAATGAATAAATAATATGAAACAATTTATTCAGTAAGGAAAATTTGCAAGAAATTCTTCAAATTTGCATCATCATTTTAGATTGCAAGAAATTCTTCGATTCTACACTCATTTTCATCATTCTATTCGCAAGAAATTCTTTGAATAAAGCATTTAATTATTATCTGAAATTCACAAGAGATTCTTTGAATTTTCACTCATTAAAAAACATCAATTCAAAATATCAATCTCTCATTTATCTTCTCTCATCATGATACATGATGTCAAGTCAGTTGAGTTTTGAACAACTCATCTGCTTAGAAGCATTGTCAATAGAAGAGTTTCACTTTTACTCATTAATGCTTCAGTCGAAGCTGAGAAAGCTGTCATTGCATGAAACATAAACATTGAAGAACAACTGTTTCATTGAGTCAGCAATCAATTCAATGAAGTCATCAATATGCTAAATGAGCTTTGAAGTCAGCAAGACTTGATTCTACAACTTAATGAACATTGACTTCTCATACAAGAAGATTACAAAAAGAGAGCGAAACAACTAAAAGTCACTTTTGATAAGAACGATAAGCTAGAGAAAAAGATCAATCAGTTACAAGATGAGCAATTAAACTTCAGAGCGAAACAATGTTAAGCTAATTAATCTATGTCTTGTCAAGAGACTCAGTCAGTTAAGCATTAAGTCAATCAGAAAGAGATTTCATCAATCTTTGAAGTTGATTAACGTTCTTGAAACTCATGAGAGTCATTCACTCTATTCAATAATGAGAATGATCATCACAAGTCAATCAAATTTTCGAATTTATCTATCTTCATTGACACAAATGAATCTACTTAAAAGAGCTGAATCATCAAGATATCTGATAAGCTTGATATCAACGCGAATCATTACTTTATTGAAAAGCTTCGTATCATTTATGTGACATTCAGACTAGATGATGATGCTGATGAGCAGATTTATGCAAAGCGTTGTATCAATGCTCTCTCACTTTATCTATCACTGACGAAACTGCTGAAACATTTGAATGAAATATATGATGATCAGAATAGAAATCGAAAGTATCATTGCAAATACAATGCATTGAAGCAAAGCAATAAATCATTCAACTTCTTTTACTTTGAATTCACAAAGATATTCAGCTTTCTTGAATACAATGATTAAACTCTGATGAATAATCTACAGAATAAAATCAACAGTCATTTTCAGAATGCATTGTCAGTTTGCCTCATAAAGTTTAGCTCACTTGATAAGCTCAAGACTTTTCTTCAGAAAGTGAATAATAAACAATGAGTTAATTATCAGCTACGTGACAAGCAATGAACAGTTAAATCAATAGCAGCTTCAAAAAATGTTTTGTTTCTTCATTAACATCAGCATCAATCTCAACTACTAGCTATGTTTGACTCACTACTTTTTTCACTCACGAATCTGAATGATCAAGAATGTCAATCATCTGCTTCAACTGCAAAATATCAAGTCATCTTTCAAAGAACTGCTCTCAGCTGAAGACTAGTACTTTAACATCTTGTGCATTCATCTCTTATCTCAATGAGATCATTATGTCAAAAGAAAAGAAGAAATTATTTACAGAGAAATTGAAGAATGAGATAAAAAACTAGTGACTTTCATCAAAAACGTGATGAAAGATGTGTTAATTTCTTCAACAATGAGTTCATCAAATAATTTCTTTGTCTTGAAATCTTTAACTACTGAATGTGTACTATCTAGCAATGAAATTAGTTACTCATTAAAGTCATTGATTGACACTGAAGCAGCTGACTATTCATTCATTGATGAATTAATTGCACAGAATGTTTGTGATCATTTGCAAATTGAATCATTATCTTTAATTAAGCTCAAGTCAATAAGAAAATTCAATGATCATTATGCAAAAAAGCTCATTATTCATGCAATTTATTCAAATCTGACTGTTCAAGATCATATGAAACATTTCATCTTTATGCTGATTACTTAATTGAGTCAGCATCAAATGATTCTTAAAAAAACATGAATGAATAAAATCGAGATAACAATTAATATGAGAAATAATCATCTTCAATTTTCTGATTCAAAGACTCATATCAATGCTAGCTCAATCTCTCTTTCTATCATCAAGAAAATCGCGATAGAACAGAAGAGTTCAACTTCTACTTAAATATTAAAGAGATTTACTTCTTCTGTTATCACTCAACTCAGCAAGAAGTCATCTTCATTCAGTAAAATCATAAAATCATTTAATTTAATCAACTTCGCTTCGTCTTTTGATTCAATAAACATAGCAATGATAGAGACTGCAGCATATAAATCACTAGTCAAATGATCAAATGTGACTACTTTCGTGATCATCATCACGAAAATTGATCAACTTCTAAAAACAGTCAGAAATAAACTCGAAGATGTAGATCTACAAGAGCTTTCATATGAAGAAATCTTGAAAGAAGTCAAAGCTAAGCTTTCTTTGAAATATCATAACTATTTAGATGTGTTTGATTGAGCTATGACTGATCAACTATTCTCTCATCGCTTCTATGATCACAAAATTGAGTTAACAGACGAGAAAACATCTTCTTGAAGTCATCTTTATCATATGTCTGACTACAAGCTTCAAAAGATGAAGAATTATCTGATTAAACATTTGAATAAAAGCTTTATATCTTTCAGCTCAATCTCATACACTTCGCTCATACTATTCATCAAAAAGAAAGACGATAGTCTGCGTTTCTACATCAATTATAAAAAGCTCAATGCTTTGATCAAACAAGATCGCTACTCTCTACTCTTAATAGACGAAACTCTCACTCATATTCAAGATAGCAAGTACCTGACTCAATTGAATATAATAGTCATCTTCAACAAACTATGCATGCATTCAGAAAGCGAAGATTTAACTATCTTTATTATCTCTTTTGACTTCTACAAATATCACGTGATGTCTTTTGAATTAATCAACGACTCAACTTTTTATCAACACTATATGAATGATGTGCTATTTGACTATCTTCATCAGTTTTGTCAGATTTATCTAGATGACATTATCATTTACAGCAAAACACTGAAGAAACATAAGCAACACGTACGATTGATTCTACATAAACTACAAGAGACTGATCTTCAGATGAATATAAACAAGTGCAAGTTTCATGTTCAGAAGATCTTCTTTCTGAAACTATTGCTATTCATTGAAGAACTAAAGATAAATCTTAGAAAAGTACAAGCAGTAGTTAAATGATCTACTTCTATAAATCTCACTCAGATGCAGTTCTTCATTGACTTCTGCAACTTCTATCGACGTTTTATAAAGAACTTTTCGAAGATTGTTCATTCTTTGATTCAACTAACTCAAAAAAAGATGATATTTGAATGAGATCAAGCTTGTTAAATGATCTTTAATTATATGAAGAAATGAATGATTGAAGTCTTTATTCTTCATCATTTTGATCAGAATAGAAAGACTATTCTTGAAATAAACTCATTTGACTACATCAATGATGATATACTTTCTCAGTATGATAACAAAGAAACATTGCATTTAATGATTTACTACAGCAAGAATCTGAGTCTCGCTGAGTGCAATTACAAGATCTATGACAAGAAATTACTAATAATCATTCAAGTTTTCAAGCATTAATGATCTGAGCTGAAATTGACTGAACTACTCATTAAGATGTTCATTAATCATCAAGCTTTAACGTCATTAATGAAAGATAAAGAGTTAAGTAAACGTTAAATGCGCTGAGTACAAAAGCTCATCAACTTCAACTTCAAAATCATGTATTACTTAAGTAAATAAAACATCAAAGTCGATGCATTGACTCGTTGAGTTAATTCAGTTTCTAGAAGTCTCAAGAATGAATAATGTTGCTATCAGTGAACTACAATTTTCACATTAAATTGAATGAAAATCGTTGATTTAAAGAAGAACATTAATGAATCAATCTATAAACAGATTCTTGAAACTAATGAAATCAACAAAAATTGTATGCTACTTCGTGAAGTTTGTTACGATTCTAGCTACGCATCTTCGTTGATAGCTATGTTGATGACTATGTTGATGACTATGTTGATGACTATTCTGAGAGCTATCGTCGATCGCTCGTTGCTAGAGCATAGACTTGTTTCGAAGTCAACTCTATTCAGAGTTAGCTTATGTTCTTCTGAGTCATATAGATAGTCAATTCTTTTCTTCTAGATACTTTTCTTTCTTAGCATTTATATACTCGTTACCTTATACTCATATGACTCGCTCTATGCTGATTTCTAACAAAGTTGTATTAAAAGATGAAGCTCAATACAAAGATACTAAATTAAGAAATTATCAAGTTCAGAACGAAATACTATATCGAGATAATCTTCTATGAGTTTTCTTCAAGAAGCATTTTCAAATGAAGTTAATTTGAAAAGTTTATAATCAATCTTCTATTGATCATTTGAAATTTTCAGAACAATGAAGATCATAAAAAGATACTACTATTGATCTTCAATGCAAAAGACAATAAGTCAATATATTTGAAACTGCTACATTTGTCAGCAATCAAAGACTTTTTAAGATAAATTCAATGAACTACTACATTCTTTACTCATACTTGAACAGTAATGAAAGAACATAGTCATGAACTTCATCATGAACTTATCTTTTTCAAAAGACAAAAACATCATACTAACAATGATATGTAAATTGACAAAGAAACAACATTATATTTCTTGCTTCACTGATGACGAGAAAATCACAGCAGAAAAAACAGCTGAGTTAATGCTTCAGTGAATATATTGAATACATGATTTACTTGATTTCATTGTTTCAAATTGAGACTTTCAATTTATCTTCATTCTATGAAAGTTGCTTTGCAAAAGACTAAACATTAATCTTCAACTCTTCACAGTTTATTACTCTCAGATTAATGATCAAAGTGAACAAGTCAATCAGAACATTAAAAAATATCTTCAATTCTTCTGTTTATACATGCAGAATGACTGAGCTAAGCTACTACTTATGATTGAGTTCATCAACAATAATGCTCTATTCTCAGTCATTTTCTCGATCTCTTTCTTTCTAAACAAAGACTTTCATTCTCATATGAGCTTTGAACTCAATGTCATTGAATATGAAAGTTCTCATGAACGCTTGCAGATGACTAAAGTCGAGAATATATCTAAACATATGAACAAAACACTAAAGTTTGCTCGCAAGTCGCTAGTTAAAACATGAAAACAAATGATGAAATAAATCAATAAGCATAGAAAAGAAGTTGATTATAAGATTGAATCAAAGATGTTTCTGAATGAAAAGAACATCATTACAGCGAGATCTTTCAAGAAGCTAAATGACAAAATGCTCAATTTCTTCATCAATCTAGATTTCATCAACTCATCATATAAGCTGAAATTATCAGAGACTATGCATATTCATGATGTATTTCACTCTGATCTGCTTTGTCTCGCCGTCAATGATCTTTTGTCTGATCAAAAGAATGAGTCTTTCAAGTCAATAGTGATAAACGACAAAGACGAATGAAAAATCGACGATATATTGAATTCTTGTTGATATCAAAGATGACTTCAGTATAAAGTCAAATGAAATGACTATAACAATGATCTCAATTGATACAACGCTGATGACGATGAATTTATGAATGCTCAGAAGATAGTTAATGATTTTCATATTCAATATTCAAACAAATCGCGCTAGAAGCGCTTTTGACTATTCAATCAATCAGAATTCAATGAGTCTGAGTCTGTGAAATCATGATTGAGCAATCAATTGAGTCAAGCAGAAAATACATTCATGCAAACATGAATCATCAAAGAAAGAAGATAATGTCATGATTCTAACCTTGTCAGACTCAGTCTTTTAACCTTGTCAGATTTATTCTCGCTTCATCATCTTGACTAGTTTCTATTGAGTCTAGCGTTGACTGAGAAACACATATATGTAGTCAGCTTCTTTTCTGTAACTATCTTTCTTTCTTAGCATTTATCTTCTAGTTAAATGATACTCATATTGACTCACTCTATGCTGATCTCTAACAAAGATGTATAAGAAGAATCGTGATATCTTTCATTAAGTTCATTTTCATTGTATCATGCTTAACGAAGCTTAAATCATCAAGAATCATCTGTTTCAGAACTTTATAGTTTGTAGAGATCTGATGAGAAAACATCATTGAATGATTAAAATCAAGTAGAAGAATTCTTTCTATTCTTTAAGTTTTTTTGCGTTTCATGTATAGAAACTGTTAAGATGTTCAAGAAGAATTTCATTGATTCAAGTAAAATACAGAATAAGATAAATAATATTGTTTATGTGAGTGAAGTTGAATCAGCTGAGCTGAATGCATGCGTGCATGCATACATGCATACAATGTGCAAACAACATGTTCGTTGCTGATTGAAAAGTACTAGAGAGCGAGAAAAGAAGAAAAGCGAAAAGAAAGTAGCAATGTGAAAGAAATGATATGTTAAAAGAAGAAAAAAAGAAGAAAAAAGAACTTAGATTCATAAAATCACAATCAACATTTCTCTCATTCTTAACTTATAATCTCTCATCATTGACGTCTTTTTATTAACATCTCTATTCTTCTCGCTCTCATTCATCAGAATAAATGACTTCTTATTCTCTTCAATGCTCATTGACTCAAACAGTTGCATCAGCTTTATTAAGCTCAGCTGATTCAGCATCTTGATGTTGTTAATGATGATATCAATGATCTTACGCTTGCTGTTCTGCAGCATTTGCAATTTCTTATCAACGTTGTTTTTAATGATGAGATGAGTGATGAAGATTTCAAAAAATTGATCAATGCAAAAGATGCAACAGAAGACTTGTTATTTCATGCTGCTGTTTCATCACAGATCAACACAGATGATGCATGAAATCAGTTTCTCATTAACATTGTTTTAAACAACATGATGAGTAATAAAGATTTCAAAAAATTGATTGATGTAAAAGATGTGACAAAAGACTTGTTGTTTCACGCTGCTGTTTCATCACAAATCGATGCAGATAACACGTAAAATCAGTTTCTCATTAATGTTGTTCTTGACAACATGATGAGTGATGAAGATTTCGAAGAATTGATCAATGTGAAAGATGCAATAAAAGACTTGTTGTTTCATGCTGCTGTTTCATCACAGATTGACGCAGATGACACGCGAGATCATGTTGAGATTAAGTTTGATGTTGTTGCATTTGAAAGAAATGATCATGATTTTCGTGATTAAATCATCGTGAAATGTAATAATGATGTAATCACAAGCTTTCTGACTCATTTTGTCGTAATAATTGACAAAGACTCAGTCATGCTGTTGAAAGAAATGACTCAGCACTTTCATGCTGTTTTGCAATTAACTTGTTCTCAAGTCAGAAAATTCATGACATGATAAGAGTTTACAGCATGTGAAACTGAGTGAAGATGATGATCTTCTTGTTTAACTTCTTCATCAATCACAGCTTAATCTGCATCTGCATCATCATTGTTTTTGAAGATGAAAGAATCAAGTTGTTGAAATTAATTCATTTGAGATCTTGTTTGAAATCTTTGCAAATGCATGAGAAAGTTCTCTCACTGTCTTTAACATTCATCTGCAATTCTTTTAACTTGTTGCATGATTAAAACTCAATGTAAATGCTATTGCAATCTAAACATGCAGTTTGCTCTTCATCACGCTTAATAACTTCATAAATGAGAGCATTAAGACATTCTTTACAATAGACATGAAAACAGCTAATTACTCAGAATTCATCTGAAGAATTGCAACATTTGTAACAGAGACTTTTATTCTTGAAATCATCATTAATATTCAAATTTGATTCTTAGTTTATTGTTAAGTATGCTTTCACACTTGTAGTTCTGTTCTTGAATTCTGCTTGCATCTTTTTATACTTTGCAACAATGAAACAGTTCATGTTTTGCACTTTATGAAAAGATAGCTTCATACACAACGTGTTGAATCAATTCATGAATGATAGTCATTGAATCATGAGCACAGTGAGAAATCTATCAAATCTTCTGATAATTTTCTGTAAATTGTTATTCATCTTAACACTCTGCTTGCATTTTAGAGCATTGAAGATCAATCTATTCATAACTGCATCAATTTATTTAAGCTCTTTAACATTGATAGAAATCTTGTTTCGTTGACGAAATTGCTCATGATCTTCATTCAAAGAAGTAATCATGCTTGAATGAAGAATTTGTAAAGCAAACGTTGCAGATGACAATCTCATCACTGAAGATTTTAACAAAGACTGAGCAATGTTTACTGAGAAATCTCTTGATGATTGAATGTTTCTTTCATGAGTGTCAATCACTTCTTCTTTACGAAATCTTCATTGCTAGAGAGTGTTACGAGCGTATCAAGACTGATTAGAACTAGTCAATGATCTAGTTGAGATCTGATCTAGATCTGACTCAGATTTGACTCAGATATGACTCAACACTCTTTTTCTTTCCCAACATTCTTTTCTTTCACCAACATCTTGTTTATCTACATCATCTTCTTTTCGTGTTACAAACACATTTCTTTTGAGCCTAGCGCAGTCTCTGAACATTACATAAATAGAAGCTCTTGCATCAATCTTCTTCTGTATTCTTAATATTCAGTTATAGTTATCTCTAAAGATCAAGCACTATCAACTCTGATCTTCATCGATTGTATCATTTAGGCACAATTCTGACATTATATTAAGAATTCGTTAATCACACGATACTGATCTCATTACTCATTTAACATACTTGTCTAGGCAGAACGAGTCTAAAGAAATTCATTTACCTGATGATCGACGACAATCGAAAGACAGAACAACACTAGAGAATTGAATAGAATCAACGACGAGACTGTTTGAATTGCTAGACTACTTATCGCTCATTAAGTACGCAAAGTTCACTCGATTATGAGAATCACGATAAAGAATCTTCGTGAATTGCTCAAGAATCAAATCGATCGATAGATTCAACGATAAAGAATCTTCGTTGTTTGCTAGAGAATCAATCAAATCACTCAACAAACAAATCTCATTTTCTTTGTTGAAGATTGAATCTCACCTCATACGTCTTTCTTCTTCAATCGTCGAGCATCGTCATTCATTCAGCTCTCTTTCAAACAAATTTCATCATGTCTAGTCGTTCATTTACTGAAGAGCGTTTTGAGAAATTTCGAACTCGTTTCTCTCAAATCTCTGATGCTGATTCATCGAAATCACGAACGAAATCATCAAGTGCTGCGTCATTCATTCATGAAGATGACGAATCATTCGCTGAAACGATAATATTTCTCGTGTTCTACGAAATCTGAAAGGCTTGAAGTCTAGTTCTTGATAAAGAAACAGATCAACTCTACGAGTTAGATAAACAACAAGAAGACGAAATCAAAGAGTTGAAGACAAGACTTCAAACTAAAGAAAACACTTCTTCTGATTTCATCTACTCTGAGCGTTCTAGATCTCAAAAAATACCTGATTCTTCGTTGTTTACTGATGAAAAGAATTCTACTTGAAAGAACTGATACGGAAAAATTCAGAATAAACTAGAGATCAACGTCGACCTCTTTTCTAATGAACGAGTCAAATTGAGCTATGTACATTCTAGATTATTTGATGACGCAGCAGAGATCACTCAAGCTAGATGCAAACATGATTGTGTCAATCTTTATAGAATTGTCGAAGATCTTTTGAAAGAGTTAGCTCAGTTGTTTGATGATTCGAATAAGAAAGTCAACTTTCGTAGAGAATACTACAACTTGATTCAAGAATCAAAGAAATTCAACGAGTTCTATACTCAGTTTCAACGACTATCTTTCTATCTAGACTATCACGAAAAGCAACTGATCATCAATCTGAAAGATAAAATACACTCTCGTCTTCAATTCATTTGAATAGATCAACTAGTTCAATCTGATTCTCTAAAAGAAATTCGTTTCTATCTGATTCATTTGAATAATGATCAGCGAGTCATTCGAGAGATCAAGAACAAGCTCAAACGCGTCGACGACGTTTCAAAGACTATCTTTCATAGAGCGACTGTTGTCACTCAATCAGTCGATCACTCGAAGTCTGATCATCTAAAGCCGCGCGACGCGATTTTAACTAGCGTCAAAGAAGCAGACATTCTAGTCGAAAGCTGTTTTGTATGTCATAAATCAGATCATAGCTCTAAGAAGTGCTTCGATCAACCTACTAGAATCAGTGCAGTGAACAAAGAATATGATCGCTTCGATTTTGATTCGAATTTCGATTCAAAAAACTAGTCATTTCTTCAAAAGTCATTGAAGAAATAGAGATTATATCTTTGTGCAAACTAGACGAAATTCTATCGAAAGAGAATTACTTTGAAAAGTCGTTTCTAATTGACGCTCATCTCATTTCTCAGAAACGATCTTTCAGTCTTTGTTCTCTAATAGTCAGTGATTCAGTCATCTACACGATCATACATTTCAATCTAGTCAATAAAGTATGCGAGAAACTGAAAATTCAATCTATATCACTGACAAAAGAGAAGCTAATAAGAGATTATGATGAAAAGATATCTAAGAAGACAATCACTCATAAAATTCTATTCAACCTCATCATCGAAAGTCATAAGAAATTGACTGTATCAATGTTGATAGCTGATATTGATCATCATGAAGTCATATTGAGTAAGCTCTGAATGAATAAAAACGAAATATTACTGAATATGCGAAACGACGTCATTGTTTTTCCGAATCAATTGAATACTTCTATTTCGATTTTTTCGATCTCGCTCAATTCAAAGCATTCAAGTTGATCGCGATCAACTTTGCTCTCTTCAATCACTCAGACTAAGATTTCTACGATGCTCAAACGACTCGTTTCAATCACTGCTCAGAAAGAGTCATTCTCGATTCAAAGCATAGACGTCGCTTCGTTCAAAACACTGTTGAATCATTTAAAGAAGAACAAGATTGAAGTCTTTGCTCTATTCATGATGAACATCAATAGAGAAATCACGTACAATACTCAGTGCGATTTGAACGCTCTAAACGTCTCTTCAATCAATGAAACGACTCAGAATTTAGAAGACATTAAAGCAAAGCTGCTCTCAAAATATCACGAGTTTCTAGATGTTTTTGATCGAGCTCAATCAAATAAACTACTCTCTCATCGCTTCTACAATCATAAAATCGAGCTCACTAGTGATTCAACGTCTTCTCGCTGTCGAGCATATCAAATGTTCTCTGTCAAACTTCTGAAAGTAAAGAAGTATCTGAACGAGAATCTGTCAAAGAGATTCATCACTTTCAGTCAGACTCTCTATTTCTCTTCAATTCTATTCGCTCTCAAAGCAAATGAAGATCTTCGATTCTGTGTGAACTATCGAAAGCTAAATGTCATTTTCAAAAGAAATAGATATTCTCTATCGCTGATAGACGAGATCATTGATAAAATAGTGAGTTGCAAGCATCTGACTAGATTGAACATCATATCAGTGTTCAACAAACTTCAAATGCATTTCGATAGCGAGAATTACATTACTTTTATCACTGCTTTAGAAGCATATAAATATAAGATGCTATCATTCAAACTGACTAATGAATCGATCTTCTTTCAGCAATATATGAATGACGTTCTATGAGACTTTTTGAACGACTTTTGTCAAGTCTATCTAGATGACATTCTCATCTATAGCAAAATGAGAAAGAAACATAGAGATCACGTCAAACTAGTATTGAGACGACTACGTGAAGCTGAACTGCAGATGAATATTCGAAAGTGCGAATTCGATGTAAAAGAGACTGTCTTTCTAGAAGTCATCGTATTTGAACTAGGCCTTCGTATAAATCTCAGCAAGGTGACAGTCATAGTCAGCTGAATCACTTCGATCAATCTAAAAGAAATTCAGAGCTTCGTGAAATTTGTTAACTTCTATCGTCGTTTCATTAAGAACTTCTCGAAGCTAGTCAAATCATTCACTCAGCTGACTAGAAAGAACACGTCTTTTGTTTGAAACGAGATCTGTGTTCAAGCTTTTGACAATCTAAAGAAACAAGTCAGCTCAGCCTCAGTACTTCGTCACTTCGACCTCAAACGACAAGCTATTCTGAAGATTGATGCTTCGAACTATGTAAAAGGTGAAATACTATCTCAGTACAATGACGAGAGAGTTCTTCATTCGATGACTTTCTACAGCAAAAGCATGATTCTCGCTGAAATCAAGCTTTAGGTCAGGCAAAATGAACACTAAAGTCGATGCGCTAACTCGAATGTCTCTAGCAAACGTCTCTGAATCAGCTAAACGATTTGAAGATCGCTTTCAAACTATTCTTATCTCTGATAGAGTCGATATTCTACCTATTGACTCGAAATTGAACGCAAATTCGAAATCAGAAGTCAATCTCTATCAGAAAGTACAATTAGTCAATCAAATGAATGAGTTCTGCAGCGAATATAGACAAGCTAAAAACGACAACAAGCTCAAGCTTCATAGCACTAAGATGAAGAACTGTGAAATCATTGACAACGTTCTATTTAGAAAAGATCTACTGTGAATCTCTGAGAACATGCATACGAAATTACTACAAGAAGTGCATGATCAATCTTCAATCTTTCACTTCGACAATAAACGAATCATTAATCTAGTTCAGCGTTTCTACTATTGATCAGATCATCACTGAGCTATCTCTGTCAGAAGACTATAACGTCATTTGCACAATCATATGTTGTCTCATCAAAGAACGTCACTATGTTCTCTGTCATTGAAAAGACGATGACATCTCAGTCGAAGAAACGGTTTGAATCATGCTATGAAACGTTTATTGACTGCATGATCTACTCAGTTCTATTGTTTCAAACAGAGACTTTCAATTCATATCGACTATGTGAAAAAGTCTTTGCAAGCGACTGAGAATCACAGCTAGTCTATTCACAGTCTATCATTCTGAGATCGATGATCAATCGAAACGAGTCAATCAAGATGTCGAACGCGAACTTAGAATCTACTGCAATTACATGCAGAACGACTGAGTCAAATGAATATCTATGATGAAATTCAGCGACAATTTCAATATCTTCTCGATCACTTCAATGATTCTCTTCTACTTCAATAAAGAATTTCATTCTCGAATGAGTTTCGATTCAGATACGACTGACTATGAAACAACTCATGAACGACTTGAAGCTAGAAAGGCAGATGATATTGTCATTCAAATAAAAGAGCTACTGAGCTTTGATCATCAACAATTGAAAAAGACGAAGCTGATCATCGAAGTTCAGGTCAATAAACATAGACGAAACGTCACATATGAAGTAGATGACTGAGTTTGACTATCTTTCAGAAACGTCAAAACAACGAGACTCTGCAAAGATTTGAAAGACAAACAGCTAGATCTCTATCAAATCATTGCTAAAGTGAGTACATCATATTATCTTCGTCTATCAGTCAGCATGAAGCATCTGCATTCGATATTCAGCTCGAAGCTACTACGATCGTATTCAGAAGACTCTCTATCAGAACAACATTCAGAATCACTCAGGTCAATCACTATCAAAGACGATGAACACTGAGAGATAGACAATATATTGAACTTCAGACGCTATCGAGGTCGAATACAGTACAAAGTCAAATGAAAAAACCTAGATAGAGACGACGAATGATACTATGTCGATAAAGAAAAATTCGATGACTCAGAGAAAGTTTTGAACGAATTTCATAAGCTATATTCAAGCAAATCGCGCTAAATATCGAAATAACTATCAACAAAAGTGAGCGAAGAAACTACATTCATGCGAACATGAATTTTCGAAGAAGAAAGTAATGTTACGAGCGTATCAAGACTGATTAGAACTAGTCAACGATCTAGTCGAGATTTGGCCTAGATCTGGCTCAGATTTGACTCAGATATGACTCAACACTCTTTTTCTTTCTCAACACTCTTTTCTTTCATCAACATCTTGTTTATCTACATCATCTTCTTTTCATGTTACAAACACATTTCTTTTGAGTCTAGCGCAGTCTCTGAACATTACATAAATAGAAGCTCTTGCATCAATCTTCTTCTGTATTCTTAATATTCAGTTATAGCTATTTCTAAAGATCAAGCACTATCAATTCTGACCTTCATCGATTGTATCATCTAGACACGATTCTGACAGAGAGTAAGTTTTCGCTGATGATGTATCAAAGACTTTGCTTTAGAAATGAAATGTTACGAATATTGTTAGTTCAAAAAGTAATAAAACTTTCGCTCATCAATCATGAAATCTTCTTCATAAGCTTGTATAACACAAACATGATCTTTGCTGTTAATGAAATCTGAGCATCAACGCATGCTTTCAATTATTCTTCTATTCTTCTTGAATTTTCATTCTCAAGTTCTGCATGCATGTAGTCTTTCTCAATCTAACTATTGCATCTCTTTTCAAAATCTTTCATGATCGCAGTTTGTGATGTTTAATTAATGACTTGAGTATATTCTCAGATGTTGAAGTAGCAAAGATTGATTTTACTACTTTCAAAGTTAGTGAATGAATTAATATAGTTTTTACAATTTTCTAGTTATTGATCTGAAGAAAGTTGATTGATGATGAACTGAAAGCAACAGCAGTTTTTTGCTGTCATCTTTATCAATGCAGTCTGTCAGCATCACTCATTTTCAATCTCAATTCATCTCATATTTTCACTGTCATAAAGAATTTTATTCTTCGTCACGTCATAAATTCTCTTCTCAATTAATAATCTTTTGTACTCTTCAAATTGCATATTCAGCAGATTGATCTCTTCTTATCTTTTTTCTTGCAATTTTCTGCAGTTCATCGTTCATTTGTACATCATGCTTATGTTTTAATGCGTTGAACATCGATTTGTCTTATGATAGCACTTTCTCTGAATTGCTTGACTTTAAAATGTGTTCATTTTTTCATTCATCAGAGTGCTTCAGAATCTTCACATAGTGATTTAAATCATCTGATGAGATTTCAAAAGATGTGCTTAAATAGATTCACAGTATGAAGTGCATGCAACATTTGAATGCTCATAAAATGTTTATGATCTTAGAATTTCTGCTCTTCTTCATGTGAAATTCATCTCTTAGTATTTGATCTCAGTATATTTGCAAATCATACAAAGTTACTCTTCTTTTACTTCTATCAATTTCATTTCAAACATCTTTTTAATTGACAATGATATGCTTTACATGTGTCTTGTACAACTTCAATTCAGTCAATATTACAAATCATTTCTGTTCTTCTATAAAAGTTGTCACTGTCACGTTGATTTTATTTTCATTTGTTTTTATTTTCTTTTGATCTTGAAACAGCAAGTGATCTTTTAAGAGAAGCTTGTTCTTTTCAGAGTGATAATTCACATACAGTTTGATGTTAAGACATGACACAGATGTTAATGTCTTTGTGAATTTACTTTGTCAATTTAATATCAAGATCAAAGACAGCAGAATCAGAATTGATTCAAGATTTGATCTTAACATTGTTGTGAAACTGCTTTTCATGCAAAAACAGATCATTGATTATGACTCATCTGATGAACATTTCATCTTGAAATTCTGAGAAAATTTCTGAGATTCAATGAGCAGATGTTTATCATTAAACTTCTTATGAAAAAGATTGACTTTTGCATAAGCAAGATGAAGTCAACGCTTTATCACTATCAATTCTATGACTTGAATGATTTGCAAATGAAGAAAAGTAAGTATGTTATTCTGTCTGTAGCTTTGAAAAGCAAAGAAGACTTATCTTTCTCATTCTCATCTGATCACATTGAAATTCTTCATGTTGAATCATTCTTTCAACATAAAGTTGTCAATATATTCTCAACATTTGTACAAGTAGTAGAATTCATATCATACTTTCTACTTGCACATTTCAATCTACATCTGCATCTTTGTTGATTTTCTTATTGTTGATGTTCATACAGCTTAAATCGCGTTTTCAAAACTGCAAGACTTTAAGAAATATATTTTCATTCATTTGAATGCATGCTTGTTGTTTCTGCAAATCTTTGAATCTATATCATGAAGTTAGCATGTTTTACTACATGATTGCTTTGCACTTGCACTTACGTCTGAGTGATATGAATGAAGTTGATGATGAAAGACAGATTGATGTGCTCTTGATTGTATTTCATCACTTTTCTCATGTTCAAGTCATCATTAATTGTCAAAGAATCTGTTGTTGAAGAAAATGACTCATTGAAATTGACAGTCTTGACAACGTTGAGAACTTTGAGAGTCATCATTGAAACATTGAGACGAGCTTCTCTGCAAAGCTTTCGCTTCTTTGTGATGAATTGTTCACTTTCATCTTCTGATGAGATCTTGAATGAAGTGAAGTTATCTGTACTTTCAACTGCGCTGCTCAAACACTGCATGAAATTCTCATGTTCACTTTTCTTACATTTTTCTATAGCTTGAACTCAAAAGATGTAGTAGAATATCTTCTTCTTTGTCATATTTATCAATGTGACATGAAAGTTGACTGCATTTCTGATCTCAACTTTTTTGAAGTTCTTAACTTCATAGATAATTTTCTTCTTTTCAAAGTTGAACATTGTCTTGTTAACAAGCTGTCTTTGATAGTTATCAAAATTGACATTCTTCAGAGTGAGATTACTTTGCTTTTCATTCGCTATGAAAAGCTGTGAATGATGAATCATTTTATTATTCATCGTATCATTTGAAGTCAAGATCATGCAATCAAAGTCAATCATCATTGATAAAATGAATGATGAGACTGAGCTGAGTTGTGCTTGCTCAATCAAATAAGCAAATCTTTCTGTCATTATGCTCATTGCTTTATCTCTCTTCTTACTGTTTATTCATCTCACTCACTTTATAAAACATGCATCTTTTCATGTTACTTAATGATCTTCTATCAGAAAGTGCGAAAGTTCATCATTTATGATGATCACAATCTTTCTGACTGTCTCTTTCTTGATTTTATTATCAAGTGATGTTTCAAGTAATTTTTCGTTTTTCAACATTTGTTTAATGTGTATCTTCAATGCATCATACTTATTATCATTAATATCAAGATCTTGAATGATCATCATCTTGATTCAATTTAATGAAATCTTATTATAGTTGAAGTCTGCTTACATATCTGAAATTGACTTGAATTTTCGTGACATATTGAAAAACTAGCAAATATGCAAATATTGTCATCAGTTCTGAGAATTTCTAGAAGTCATATGATAGAATGTGAAATGATTACTGTCATGATGTTGAGAAGTGAAATAAAAGTACATGTGACATTTCTTCTATTTTGAATCACTTACAGATTTCACTACATGCTGATGACAAATGATGTATGCACTGAGCTTTGCAACAGATAAAGTGAGAGTGTTTATCATGATAATGAATATCAGAAGAACAAAGAATTGTGAATTGATAAGTTAAAGATGAAGCAAAGATTAACTTTCGTTCTCATATTGCAAATTATGCTAAGCGAAAGCAAATTTGCTCACAACACACTTTGACAACAAATTATTTATATTCATCTTCTCATCAATTTGAAGAGTACTGCAGGTTAAATTCTCTTTATATAAAATGATCTTTAATATTTTACAGAGTTATCAAAGCGCAGAAACTAAAACTATGATATACTAGCTGATTAAGCATTTTGTGAAAGCATTTCAAATTTACAAAAATTTACCTTAAATCAATGATAATCTAGAGAAATTTGCTTTCAATTTACAAATTTCGAAGTAAATATTGAAATATGCAAAGCATTTCAAATTTATGATAATTTATCTCAAATCAATGATAATCTAGAGAAATTTGCTTTCAATTCACAAATTTCGATGTAAATATTGAAATGTGCAAAGCATTTCAAATTTACGATAATTTATTTTAGACTCATGATAATTCAGAGAAATTTGCTTTCATCAAAAAGCTTCAAGTAAAAAAGAACAAATTGCTTGATCAGAAGTAAAACAAGAGTTATCACTTCTACTGCTATATCAAATCTCATTAATTTCTGATCATTCTATTCTTTGTATTGCATGCTATTTTGATATTTTGTAGTTCAACATACTTATATCAACAGAGATATTGATTAGAAATAGCGACAGCGCAATACAATTTATCAAACACATCAATCAACACTTTTTGTTGTCTCTCTCACTACAATTTACTTCATCGAAATCAGCTTCAAGCATGAAGCGAAACTGTCATGCATATGAAATGATATTGAGAATCACATGAGATCTGATATATCACTTTAATCACTGCTTGACGTTGCAAAATAATGTGCAGTTCTTCAAGAAATATTTAAGAAAAAAGAACTCAGCAATCAATAAATATACAGACATATGCAAATACTTTCAGACTGATTTATGACATGAAATGATCATGATGAATAATATTGATGTCTTTAACTTCAAGCAAAGTACAGAAGAAAACGTAGAAGCTTCAGATGATCAGAAGCATTTTCGAAATTCAATTGCATGAATATTACTTAATTTCAAAAGATTTATCAATTTGTCATGTACTTTCTCATTCATTAAAGTAGACAATTATGATGAGATGAATGATACAAAGAAACAAAGCATCAATGAATCATTAAAACAATATATCAGACTCATAAGAATCATTTTGAACTACAGTAAACTCAAGCAAGATTTATGATCATCTTTAAATGATAGTTTTCAATCAAAATGACTTCTTTTTTCAAATGAGAAAGATTTTTCTCTTGCACAGTGATTTCTGAACGCAAAAGTCAGTAGCGAAAATATTAATCAATACTTCAAGATTTCATTTCAGAAGACTCATCATGTTAATTGTATCTTCAAGAATGCAAATCAATTTAAAGACATTTTACATAATATATTTTACAAAATATTTAATGATAATTGATTTAAAACATCTTTGAAGATCTTATCAATGAACTCAGAGATTGAAACAAATATATTCAAGATTCAGTACAGAAACGTGATAAACATCTTGAAATTTCTCTTGAAACATCATTTATTTGCAAGTAATTTGAAATATGCATCAATCGAAGTATACAACGTCAGTGAAAATCAAATGTACATGAAAATGCACATTGATATTTGATAATGAGATACGTAAGCATTGATCTTTGAAGATGATACTATAGTTTCAATACTGTTAACTACAGATAAAATCATGTTAACTCAACATCATGAAGATAAATTTGCATGATCTGTATATATTATCATTGATAATCTGAATCAAGCAATTTGATGAAAGCAAAATAAATTTAATGTTATACTATTAAAGTTTATTTCTTTGACTAAACATGTAAATGAAGATCTGAAACGTGAATTATATCATTGCTCACTAAAGATAATATTAAAACGTGAGTTTAAACTGTTTGATTGAATGAAGAGTTTTTCTTGCTAACATTCTCATTCTTTAGCACTTAAGAAATTAACTAGAAGAGAGTTTCACGTTTGTTGTGTGAATGATTATACTTGACAGTGTTTTTCTATCATCATTGAATTTATAATTGACTATGAGAAGCAGATCATTATTACAAGAATCAAAAATGAAGAGCAATGCACTATATATTACGTTTCATCAAATCAACGCAATAATTTGCAGACAATCTGAAAAGCTTGAACACATAAAAGTACATTAACTCAAATCAAACATTAAGAAAAGAATTCACGCTTTAAAGCAGATATCAAGCGTGATGTTAAATGAATACACTCAATGCAAAACTTTGTCTAAAAACATGAACTTGTTAATATTCATGTCATCATGATGATTGACATCTTGCATCAGTTATTGAAGAGCACAGTGATGTATTTAATTTAATGACTTGAGATGATCATCAAGAATATAACATTGACGATCAGTCTTAAAAGAAAGTGTGATTCACAGACAATTGCAGACACAACACATGATGTGCAATTAAATCAAAGATTTCGAGTAGTTCTTTCATATTCAGAACTAAGATGTTTTCATGACTTTCTATTCATGAAGTAATGAATCAACGTTGAACAAAAGACAATAATGCATCAGCTTATTGCAATTATTACTTCACTATTGATTAAAAAAGCATCAAATGCGCTGTATTGTGCTTAAGCTTTTATGAATTTCGTGATGATGACTCAATATTGATCACATGATGATGAGTTTCTGTGTTACATGAACAACGTAATATACAGAATTAACGTCTTAAAAAAAGTATTCAAGCAGTTTTAACATGATGAAAACTTTAACTATTTCAAGTTTCATGTGATCTCTCATTATATGAATTTTATTTGAAAATATGAAGATGCAAATGATTTTGACACATCTTACATGAAGATTGCACATAAATTTATGATCAAAGATTATTATGATCTTACAAACAAGTGAAAGAACTTTCAAATGCAAATACTGCATCACAATACTTGATGAATCAATATGTTAACAATGAAAAATATCATTCTTCATGATTTAATCATGTTCAGATCAGAGATTGATGAAAGAATGAAAGTCATGATTACAAAGTCTTTTAAAAGTCTTGATTTAACACAGCTTAAATGAGATTTGTCAGAAATAAATTTGAATTGATAATGAAACTGATTTAGTAATTCTTGATTCTGACACATCACTTCTGAAATAATGAAAACAACACATATTAAGAGTTTCTTGAATGAATTGTCAATTTTTATAAGAGAATCTCGATGCAAGAAATCAGAAATAAAGTTAAACAAGTATTAAATGAATTGAAAAGAAATCAACTTCTTTTGAATAAATGATTACTTCGTTTCTGTTCATGCATTAATTGAATGCTGAAGATGCAAAGATAAAGACTCAATAAACTCTGAGAAGTTTACATTAAAGTGAATTTGATGTACTTCTGCATGACAGAGACAAATGTTGAATTGAAGATGTAATTACATTTATGTTCAAGAGTATGCTAAGAATGATCAAGAAAATTCTGACATAGTTAAAGTTCTGAATGATAGACTGATGAGACAGTTGCAAATTATAATCATTGTTCATGATTTGCTTCATCAAGATGACAATGAAAAATCTGTGCAATACTTGAAAGCTTTAATAGAATTGTTAAAGTTTAAAAACAACGAAGTACTTAATGCTTTACATGATATGATAAAAGTCAAGCAATGATCAAAAAATATTGTCAAGAAGTTTTGATATTTTAAGTGTTGATGATTTTACAATATGAGTACTATACTATAAAGTGCACATCTGATATTAATTGAAAGCAAAAAGTTCTTTTACGTGAATAATTACATTGACTGAAATACATTCAACATCTTATATGAAGAGAGTTTTCTGAAAAAGAGAGTTTGAAAGATGAATGAGCTTGCAAGCTTAGACAGATGAGAAAAGATGAAATTCACTCAATAATGAAGAAAGTTCAACATTATGTAAATTGAGATAAATTAAAGTAAATTGAGATAAATCAAAGAAAATGAGTGAAAAGCATATAATCACGTTGAATGAAGCATATATGAATGATCAAAACATTTCAGTCAATAGCGTTTAATCATGACTATGATGACAGAGTATTGAAAATGAACAAGCAACTGAGATTTCACTGTAAAAATCTGTAAACAATGAGATTAATTATGTAACAGCTAGCGACATACAAGAACTTACATAGTTCAGATGATGAGAAAATCTAAAATTAATTAATCTATTAATCATAGTGTCTGCTCGTTCATTGAATAAAATTTCTACTTACTTTATGCATTCTTCAATGTATCTGATGCATTACACACAACGTCTGTCAGTAGAAGTTCACAACTTGTTAAAGAAAGCTGTAAATTTTCAAGATAGTGTTTTATTTCTATGTACATTAGCACTCTTTTCTTCTATCAATGTTTTTTCTGTCATCGAAGAAGAATGTTTCAAGTGAGTGAAAACTTCAATTCAATTTTTCAAGCGAAGAATAAATTTGATAATGAGTTTCGCGTAGATGATGATTTCAATGAAATGTCATTTCTTTTCAGTATTGAATGTTTGAATCGAATTATTATATATATTCATCATCAATTATTTTGCAGTCTCATCAATTTTCTGCTCAAAGATCTTTGCATTCTGATTAATCAAAGTTGAAATCTTCAATTGCAAAAGAAGAGACGTGTAATCAATCTGTTTCAATCTATTTCAAAACTGAGCAGACTGATAATTGTACATGAGATTGCTGTGAGCATGATCAATTGCTGTGATCAAAACTGATAATAAATAAGATTGTAAACGTTATAGAAAGATGAGTTTTGCGCGATCATTAATAGACATGATGTATAATAATTGAATAACTGTAATGAGAGATATGAGTGAAGTAAAATTGAAGTTTACTAAGATAAACATCACGCAGAATCATGAACGCATGATAGCTTGATATGAGTTCTACTTTGTTGAATCAGCTTGTAGCTGATCTAATCAGTTAACGACTGACTGATGATTAATTTATGTTGTTAAATCAGCTAATTGTTGAATTATGAAAAGTGTCTGTTCTAGTAGCTAGCATATGCATCTCAAGTGCATTAAGATTCAGATGTCGTTGCTCACTAGCTTACAAGCTACTTAAGCTCTTCATCAAAACGTTAATGATTGTGATTAATCTTCACTATTTCATCTCATTATCTAGATTACTGTTACGAACATGTCTGAATCAATCAGAGTTCAGATTTAATTCTAATCAATTTGATTAAAGCAAGTCATGACGCTATGCTCAGTTTGAATCTAGCGCATCTCTTTGAGTCATTCTCAGCACTTCTTCTCGTTGTTCAGCACTTTCTTCATTCATTTCTTTCATCATTCTTTTAGACAAACACATCTGATCTATTACATCACATCTGTATCGAGTCTAGCGCAGCCTCAAGCCATTATTTATAGAAGAGCTTGCACTCTTTCTCTTCTGTATTCTTAATGTCTTGTTATAGCTATCTCTAAAGAACAATACATACATATCAGCTCTGAGCTTCTTTGATTGAATGATCTAGGCACGATCTCAACATTACATCAAGAATTTCGTTTATCATATGATACAGATACTCATTACTCGTTCAATATACTCGTTCAGGCAGATCGAGTCTAAAGAAATTCGTTTACCTGATGATCGATGCAATCGAAAGACAGAACAACACTAGGAAATCTATAGAATCAACAGCGAGACTGGTTGAATTGTTAGACGACTTACAGCTCATTAAGTATGCATCGTTCATCTCGATTAATAGAATCAGCGATAAAGAATCTTCGTTGATTGCTAGAGAATCAAATCGATCAAGAGAATCAATTAACTTTCAAATCAAACAACAAAAACGACTCATTCGCTGAAATCATAACATCTTCTATGATCATGAAAGCTTTGAAGAAACGATGCGAAGAGCTGAAAGCTAGACTACAAGCTAGAGAGATTACTTCGTCATCATCAATCTACTCTGAGCATTCTAGATTTCAGAAAATACTCGATTCTTCGTTGTTCACTGATGAAAAGAACTCTATCTGAAAGAACTGATATGAAAAAGTTCAGAACAAGCTGAAAATCAATGCCGATCTCTTTTCAAGCGAACGAGTCAAGCTGAGCTACGTACATTTCAGATTATTCGATGATGCAGCTGAAATCACTCAGTCAAGACGCGAACGTGACTGTTTCAACTCATACAAGATTGTCGATGAGCTTTTGAAAGAGCTAGCTCAGTTGTTCGATGATTCAGATAAAGAAGTCAACTTTCGTAGAAACTACTACAACTTGATTCAAGAACAGAAGAAATTCAGCGAGTTTTATACTCAATTTCAACGACTATTCTTCTATCTAGACTATCAAGAAAAACAGCTGATCGTCGATCTAAAGAATAAAATAAACTTTCGACTTCGATTCGCTTGAGTAACTCAATTGATTCAACTAAGTACTCTGAAAGAAATTCGTTTCTATCTCATTTGATTGAATAACGATCAACGAGCTATTCAAGAGATCAAGAATAGAGAAGCAATGATCAAAGCTTGAACAACTAAACAGATCATCTTCGCTGAAGAATCAGTCAAAGCTACTCGTAGAATCATAGAAATGAAGATGACTGATCAGTCAAAATCACGCGACGCTGTTTTGACTAGCGTCAAAGAAAATGACTTACTAATCGAAAACTGCTTTCTTTGTCATAAGTCTGATCATACTTCTAAAGAGTGCTTGAATAGATCTTTCAGAATTAACGCATTAGATGACGAGTTTGATCATTCTTCG
>JAABUT010001502.1_pt1 | contig 26254 bp, 31 predicted proteins | sample 5559281 | NCBI WGS metagenome assembly JAABUT01 (sample SAMN10711880, study PRJNA513359) | rock metagenome | isolation source: Antarctica rocks | place: Antarctica: Victoria Land, Ricker Hills nord | collected 2016-01-04
ATAAGATGACGTTCATCGATGCTTTCGTTTGATTCACTGACACGCAGAATAGATTCTCTTCATCTCAATCTTTTCGATCTATTTGAAAAAGAACAAAGTGTCTTTTGATCAACGTGAGACTGTTTACCGAGGATTCGCAGATTTGCAGAAGATTTTACAAACAGAGATGAACATGAGGCATTCAGAGGATATCGAGGCCGCGCAAGGGGACGCTGAGGATGCGCAAGAATTCAACGAAAAGATGCAGAGCGAGAAGGAAAAGATGCTGGTGATGAGTAAGTACAATTCGCTCTTTGCGTATCAAGACTGACCGTGATTTAGTATCCGAAACCGATAAGCAGCGAGATGATCTACGAAGCCTTGTACGTGACTATTTGAACGACCGGATAAAACTGCTGGAATTGAAATATCAGCCCTCGAAGCGATAGAATGGTTGCATACTATTTATCAGAATGACAGAATTGAGTAACAAGGGCTTGAGTTTTTGTTACTGCTCATGATGTAATATTTACAATAGAATCAAAGGAAATCGATCACATGTATTCGAAGATGAAATACGTATTGATTCAAAAACCATTCCTGTACAAGTATCAGCTACCAAGATCTTCTACTAAGCTAGTTAGCTACCTTGGGCGGTATTTACGAACGATCGAAATACCCCTCATCGCCATCGAACCCCTTACAAGATCTCCAGAAATCCATTCAAGAACCCGTAGGGTTTAGTATCGAGTTCACGCTCTCAGATACCTTTACCATGATCACGATAATCGTTGAAGCATTTGGCCTCAGTAGTGTCAATGGATATATATAGCCATGTCATCCCCGAGGCCTCCTATTCCAATTTCCATGGATCAAGATCCGCGTCTGATGGTTAGAGTTGATAGCGAAACCATCCCCCAGATTCTAAATAAGCGAAACTAACCATGAAAAGCTAGCGGCAGGCGGCTGCTTCTCCGCAATGATGATAAGCGTTTCTTCCATGAAACAGATCAACCTTGCGACAGCATACTTATACATATCTACATTTTGAGTATGGCAGCAGCTGCATCAGATAAAGTAAAACCTCCTACTTTAGGCTTTCAACGTCGAAGCAAAAGTAAGCAGCCACCCTAATGAAGTTCATCTTGTGGACTAATCTAGCCTCAGGATCACGAAATGAGCAAAGCACAAATGCTTTCCATCCTAGCGAGCTTGTTGCGAAGCAGGCCAACCCCAAGCGCCAGCGCTTCTCAGAAAGCTCTCATCGGAAGTTGTGAAAGATGGTAGAAACCGTCTTTGCTCGAATTGAAGTTTTGGAGCACCTTGATCAGGATCACTCCCATGGCGAGCGTCTTCGCTCTGGTTCACCAGATAACATAACAAGTCTCCCAAAAGAGGAAGTTAACCGATCGCTTTACAAAACATTGGAAACAGCCCTTACGCGTATCTCAGTTTTGGAAAAGAGAATGGATATCTCTTACGATCACGCATTTAAAGCATCAAATGGAAAACAATGCATGATTCGCGGATGCGGCAGCGAGTTGTCCAGACCTAACCACGCTATCCGTCATATCAATAACACTTCCACCCCTGAGCATCAGGTCGCCGCCATCATCCTGGAGCAAAAAGAGTGCTTAGAGTGCGACAAAAGTTGGAAAACGCCGTCTGGTCTCATATTTCACGAGAAAAAGGTTCATAAAGAGACTTATACTTCGAGAATGGATATTTTCAAACAATTTTTGGGGCAGAGTTCATGTATGCGTTTTTCTTCATGATTTTACGAAATTCTGTTAATGAATTGCAGATTCGATACCCGCGAATCATTCAATGCAGCCATCACAGTCTGAAACCGTCAGTCTATCACCCGATGGCCCCAATCTAACGCAACCAAACTGGTCTAGATCCAATGATCTTCAGTCCTTAGCAGATTCGATATCTGCAAATCATTCAATGCAGCTACTACAGCCTGGAACCGACAGTCTATCACCCGATGGCTCCAATCTGATGCAACCAAACTGGTCCAGATCCAATGACCTTCAATCCTTAGCAGATCCTGTACCTACATATCATTCAATGCAGCCACCAGGATCTGAATTTATCTGGACGCAGCCGAAATGGTCTGGATCTAACGACCTTCATCAATCTGATCAGTTCTACCAAGAATTGTGAAGTAGAAAGACTTATAATCGAGGATCGTGGAGTTGCTCTGGCTCTCTTACAATCGCTGCCAAACACGCTCGACTAGCTCAACTCGACCAAGCAGGTTTTCTATCTCGCTGTCCGCATCTTCGCAGAGTTTCCCCCACCTTTTCCTAAATATGACTATAGTATCTATAATATACAGTAAATGTCTGATTGTAAGGGGAGGAGGGGTAAACGAGCAAGGTAATATTCTAGCAAAGGTACTGGTAGCGAGTTCTTTCAATTTGGCTACAATAGCCCCAACAGAGGCCTTTTGCTCTATCATTTACGTGGCTAGGCTAGCTGTCTTTGCTCCGCCTCCTGTGCACTACGTCCAGTGACTGAGAGATCTCTCTAACTTCGCCCCTTTTGGGGTCCGGAAGCAGCAACTGGTTAGGGTTATAAGCAACGAAATTTGTAGACCTAATCAGTACGGTTTTGAAACATGAAAAGGTGCTGTTTCAAATTAAAGATACCATAATCTGCAGTGCTCCAACATCCCATGCGCCACGCGCAGTACGCAATGAAAGCGGACTCAGAGCATCCATTTAGTGTTGCTCTTTATTCTTTCCTCCTATCAAAATGTAGATTCCCCCTCCTTTCTCAGAACAAATGAGGTCTGTCCCGCCTTTGATATAGACCACTGAACCCTTCCTCCACGGCACCTCCTGGCGTATCTTGGTAGACCGAACCTCTGCCCACGGTGGTAACCCTTCAGTAACGAGGGGAATGAAGATATGGTAATCTGTAGGAAGGCCTATCCCGCGAATGGGAGTTTTCGGAACGCTTGGATTGATGCGCGCAACCAATTTGAACGTAGACTCCGTTTCCGCAGGGGGGTTGACAAAATTAGCTATCTTCGGTTGAATGATGACCTGAGTATAGCATCAACATAATGATATTGATCGTTGCTTGCTGGGTATACCTTCGGATGTATTTCTGTTCGATAGATGTCCAGCAGCTTTTCGCACGCAGGTGTCCACTTCATCTCTGTATATATATCATACGTAGCCATTGATGACCCTGCCTGAATCTCCTTTACTGCGCCATCGATTAAGAGATCGTCAATAAGACTATTTACCACTTGCACGAAATCATCACATGGCTCGGCGTTGCTAGCTGACATGGCTGAAGTCGCTCGATCGATGACCTTGGTGAGGGGCCATGGCGGGGCGTAAACTTTTTTCGCGACATCGGTAGCGCACCTGAAGTTCATGTCCATGCCGAATATGGCGGCGGTGATTCATTGATATCCTAATTGTAAAATGTAAGTTGCCCAGTCTTAAAGATAATATAACGAGTACACTGATACCTGCCAGTGCTTGTAATAAGAATGTGGATTTAATCAAAACCTGACCAACTGCAATGTTGCTCAATCCCCCCATTCCAGAGCAACGAGCCGTCTACCATTTCGTGACGACGACAGAGTAAAAGAATTTCAAAAGAAAACTGTGGCGCATGATGGCAGGAGGCTCTCAGTTCTACGCAAACGAGGCTGGAAGCATAGACATCCAGTAGGCCTGAGCCAACAAAGATGACAACGCCTATACACTCGAGCTCTTTGAAGGAGGATCGAAGTCTGAAAGCATGGATTGGCACCCATTTCTTAGAACAGCAGAAGCTAGTTTGATTTCTACACGTCAATTCATCCTATCAATACCCCAGGATGACTACATGGCCTGATTTGAGAGTTGCCAGCGAGGGTGCAGCTTCCCCGACCCAAATTTGGGAGTTTGGAGTGGGCAGCTTCCCCGACCCAAATTTGGGAGTTTGGAGTGGGCAGCTTCCTCGACCCAAATTTGGGAGTTTGACAAAACAGGGGAATTTCCATTTCCGACGTCTCTGTCGCATACTTATGGCCAAGACAGTTCTACGATTTTGTTTGTTGTCTCATCTCTTCAACCTTTTGGCCGTGGTACTTGAATTGGTAACAACTCTCTTGCGTTCATTAAATCAAGCCTCAATCATTTGGTATACTTGCGTTACCAGCGCATTTGCTCGTGTTACACCCTGCCTGCATTAGCCGTTTGCCTTTTCTTTGCCTTTTCGGCCTCTTGCATGACAATGCAAGGGCCTAGATCTAATTGTGGCTCAAGCTCGACCGTCAACGACCTTGATACTCACCGCCAGTCGACATCTCAGAGCCCACTACCGGAATTTCCCCCTCCTTACGCAACTGTACCGAGCCCTGCACCTTCCTACGCATCATCAGTGGACAATGAGCTATTGCACTGGTGGGATGTTGAGGCGGAGAAAGTCCTCCGAGGCAGCGACCTTCAGGCTATGCAACTGCTTTGTCGGTTTCACACGTATAGAGACGACAGCCTTCCTCGTTCAATCCTACGAACGCGATCGGTCTCTACATTGAACACCTTTCTTCTCCATCTTGGCACAGGGACAAACAATCGGCAAGCCGTCGTTGATCTAGATGTAGATCAAAAAGTCGAGGAGATATTGAAGCGGCTTATACCATCGTTGCCTCCTTCAAACTCTGGAGGAAATTGGGTATCACATAAGGCGGTACTTCAGCAGGACGCGTCGCGTGTTGCCTCGGAGCTGAACGAGGCAAGCTTCTTGGAGTTCCAAAAGATTTCCTTTCCGGACTGGGTTAGAGAAGCGCTCTATCCCGATGATTACGTGGACCCTGTGGAGGATTTCATTGACTGGCACAACGGCCTGATTCATCAAGTATACGATCACTTGAAAAGCTGTCCAGATGAGATCGAAAAATACAATCAAATTGAAAAGGTGAATGTGATCACTGTCATCTCATTTGTTCCGTTGACTGATACCAATGGCAGGAGTTACGCGAGCAAAGCCCCTTCGCGCATTGGGCTGTAGCCAAAAGCCTACAGCAGATACAGCCGAACCGCCCGACTACAGATGCTATGCCTCAGCCCGATCTTGGATTTATCCTCTACCCACTCAGGGAGTTTTTCAGACACCAGCATCGGATCATCGTCGCACTATTGAAACAGCTCGCTGTGTTAGAGGTGCGCTTTCGACGGTCGTATTCACGTGTTGAGGATATCAATTGGACACGGCACTTTCGGACGAATGTCGATTTATTCAAAGGTGTTAATAAGATGCCTTCCCAAGAACTAGCTGATATACTCACCGACCGTGATTCGGTTGCGTTCCTCGCACTTTCTCCTCAGAGCATCATCAGTAACGACGCTCGCTTTCAGCATATAAATAGTCAATGGAACAGGCTGTGTCTGGCGGCACTAGAGTTTCTCATTGCTCACAGCCACCTGAGTCTTATTGTTGCAGACATTTGCAAGGTGAGTTCTATACGATTCGCTGCTTCCTCAATCAGCTGACTTTGATCATAGCATCTGCGTAAACAACGGAATTTCTTTTCCTTATTTGCCTTTCTTCAAGCTCTACGAGAAACTGGCTTTGATGAATCTAAACTGCCAAACCTCTTCATTCTCATCAATTCTGATCGGAACTACGCCTCTTACCGAAGAGCATACGAAGAGGCACCAGGCCTTCCGTTTCTGCCTCCTCACATTAGACAGCTCAGACATTGTCCAGAGATAGGTTTATCGGAGATATTTGCCTCTGTGGCATACAAGAACCCGAGAAGTTTGCCGCAGACTCAGGGTCTTGGAAAGCGAAGGGACTCATCGAACAGCAAGCAGCTTCCATGGAGTTCTTGGACCTGGGTTAATCTAATGCCCTGTTTTCCCAGCATGTATTCAACTAAATCCTAACCTTAGGAAACAACTTGGCGAGTATTCCCCTCAGAGAAGCGTATGGTGTATTAGAAAGCAATTGATGATCTGATTCTGCCGTGAACGCTCTTCCTACTTAATAGTTGATTGAAAGACAACCTTCTGTGTCATTGCTCGCCACAGGATTGAGCTCTGTTTCAGCACTCTACAGAAGAGACAGAGCCTGCTAGTCAATATTGGCTCTCCTCTCCAACACTGGCTCCCCCCTCCAACACTGGCTCCCCCCTCCAATACTGGCTCTCCTCTCCAATACTGGCTCCATCTTTCTTATTTGTGCCGTACCATTTCATTGGATTGCACCGCCTTCATCCTTCGAATTCCCCGGAGCAGTCGTAATAGGCTCGGTACTTTACAATATGAATCAATGTGAACTTCTACTGTTCAGCGGTAAGCCTTTCTCGGTTTCAAATATATCAGCCTCGATCAACTTTGTCCCGCTTGACGCAATGCAGCTGTAGTGCAGATGGTACGTCGCCAACAGCGTTAGAAAGTATTAAAAAAATCATCGAAGTAACATGAAACAAGGCTATGGTGGGTATGGAAAGACTTGAATGGTCCGTACTACAGTGTTACCAGAAATAGTCAACGCAATGTTGCCTGGCCCCTCTTTTGCCCTGCCCTGCCCTATATGTGTTACGTATGTAGAGGTCCGCCCGGGAATACTTTCATCAACGGTTGGGCAGAGCGTGAGGCTGCAACGGCCGACTTTAATTCTGGTGTCTTCGTTAGGACTTCGCCTTAGGACAGAATCAAATCCCCTATAATTTATATCTGCCCGAATCTGTCCTCATGGTCCTACTTCATCAACCCATCAGCATGTCTCAACGAGATGGTCATGAGTGGTCTAAGCGATGTCTTGGGAAAGATATCGTTCTACCGTCTAGCGAGCCCGAGTTCCCAAACTCTAGTACAATTGCATCCAAGTACGCTTGCTGACAACTCTTCTATCATAATCATAAGCACCCGCTAATCGCTTGCTAGTCGACTGCGTCCGTCAAGGCTGCTATATTGTGGTGGGGCTCCAAGTCCATTTGATAATTCTTTTTGCGATGCTCGAGACATTCCTTCCCCCCAAGGGTTGCCTATCGATTCTACTATCAGATGTGGATCAAGAGATCATTGGTTGAACACTTCTATGCCATTTTCAGATGCGAGGATTGGTGCAGACACTCAGGGCTTTGGTGCAGTTCAATCCACGAATCCCTCGGCTGGCGAGAAGACTCAACTGGATCATGATGCCAGATTCCGTTACTCTCTTCACCATTACTCACGGAAAGAAGGATCACCCATATCCTGGCCTGGTTCTAGTTTTCTTGCAGACGGCTCAGCCAAAGGACTACCAAATGGACATCAACTCCAAGGCAAGGTACACTCGCAGCGACAGTCATCAAGTCGTGATGGATTCGATGGGCCATATCAATTTCTCGAGAGACCGTCCCGGGAAGTGGTTGCGGCACAGGAAAAGGATCTTCCTTACCTTCCAACACATCTATACGTCAACGAACAAGATGAGATCTTGTTGTTAGTGAACGATCGTCTTTCGCAGTGCGCTTTTGACTTCGTTGCCCGGTATCAATTTCCTATTCCATTAGAATCAGACAAACGCCCGGTCAAGGTCCCAGCAGACCGTGAATGGACTGAGTGGGCATATTTGCTGAAGCGAATGGCAACCAAAAGACGGGTACCCGCTCGTGTGTTATACCATGGCCAAATTAAGCAATTGGTTACCGTACTGGACAATTCTCTGGAAATGCGTCATGCTGCTAAGCATCAGTCAAGGCCCTCTAAGGATGACCGAAATGTTCTGCAATTGATCTCTGCCGGGCTTCAGGTTGCACAGATACTGATGGATGCTCCTGCCATGGAGTTCCTTGATAATCTGTATGCTCAGACGGAAAGCGAAATCCAACTCCGAAAAGGCAAGAAGGATGGCGGAGTCTTCTAAGATCAATCATGGATGCCAGGGCTGTAACTGCGACCTCTGCTGCAAGGAGGCTGCAGTTATAACCATGGATAGAGAAGGCGGAGAAAGAGATTATTGATGCCTCTCGGTTTGATAGTACTTGAGGCCGCTCTTCGATCAATAAACTTGTACATGCAAAAGACTCCGCGAATGACAAATGGTGCCAAACTCGTTTGAGTTTAGTCTGAATAGTAGCGTAGAAATCAAGATATTTGCTTCATAGCAAATTATCTTAGTATTGATACACAACAATAGGACAATGTCTAACCCTCGGCCACCAGGGTCGGACAGTGAGCAAACCTCATCTCACTATCTCCCAACTAAATTCGACGGTAGGTCTGCTATGCAGTACGCCAGGAGACGAATTTAAATAAACAATTATCTTTGCAGTTTAGCTACCCCGAAGAAGACTGGGTTGGCCTATTCCCATCTCGTACTGGTTGTCAAGGCAAGCGAGAAATTCATTCGCCAGTTCAGAGATTTTTGTACAGAGTGACCGGATTCTGTGAGGTAATTTCTTGCTATTGGCGCTCGACTTTGGGGATCACCGATTTGATTGAGAGATTGTAATTCAGTTCATTTCTAAATGCTGTACACGCCCGTGAAGAAGAGTAGTTGCTCAACATTCGTGAAGAGATTGCCATAGGAGAGAGCCACGGAGCAAGTAGAGGAGCATACATCCTAGAGATTCAACATCATCCTCCTTCAAGCGGCGCGAGCTTCATGAAAACTGCTTGGCGCAGGTCAACAGATTTTCGCATTGCGTAGCCGACTTCTATTATGCGCCGTTGTCCTTCTTGGGGCACTGACGCTTACTTTTCACTTCATATCTGCGGAATTGAGGAAAATGCGACCCTTTAATATCAAACAACTATGTCAGATCTCCACTTATGTCCTGTGCCCCTCCAAAGTCGAACGCCAACAGTAAAAGATATGTGAACAATTTGACTATGAGGTCAATGGTATAAACTTTCAACAACACTTGTGCCGTTGAATTCGCGGATGAAGTTCTCGCTCGCCTTGACAGCCTGTAGGACATGGGAATAGGCCACTTGTGTATTTTTCTTGGTAGCCAGAGCGTGGGCTATGGTAACCACGTTCTTGATCTAGCAGAAAGTTGATCAGTGGAAGGAGTCTCTAGATGTACTGCATAGCAAACCTACCTGTCGACCGTTGAATTCCGTGGTGGCCAAGCGTTCCATTTCCCTGCGAGTCATCACCGCCACTCCTTGGGATGTGTGGGCCCTATGGAGAAAATGCTCCCAGATTTGGCTTCTCTTGCCAATGCCCAGCTCGTCGTATTTCAACATGAGATGGATTCTGCTGAGGATCGCTTCATCGAAGTCCGAAACTCGGTTCGTGGTGAGGAACATGATACCCTCGCAGTATTCCAATTTGCGAAGAAAGACCGATACAAGCTTGTTGCGAGTGACATCCTGCTTTGAGCGTCGTTCCATATACACATCTGCCTCGTCCAGAAGAATCAATGCATTCCAGTGGCTGGCGGTCTGGAAGATGCGCGAAAGCTGAACTTCCATCATCGCTGAATCAAGACTCAAATCTCCGGCAGAGATCTGAAGAGTCAGATCAGACTGTGGAAGGATTTAAAGCAGATGTACGCACCGAATATAGTGGCCTTTGAAGGTGCTCAGACACTGCTTCCGCCGTCAAGGTTTTTCCGACGCCCGGTGTTCCACTAAGAGGCACGTCAGTCGATTCAGAGAGGAGTGTTCAGGATCTTACTGCAAAAGCACATTGAGGCCTCGTCCCTTACCCGTCACAAAGTCATCAAATGGGACGCTGGGCACCAGACCCAGACGAGTTTCCGCAAGGGCTATGATGACCTCCTTCTGTTCATCGGGGATTGTCAAACAATCGAAAGGTGTCGAGGACCATTTGATGACTTCGATGTCGGCAATGGCAAATTCCACTGTATATAAACGGATTAGTTTGGCAGTCACAGCACGATAAAAGAGACACGATCATACGCCATGATTTGTCTCCAAGACCGAAACCTGGCACGGTCGGACAGCAGATAAGTAAGTCATTCTCCTCAATTTTGGTTGGTTCCACGCCATTGCCTTTGATTTGGTCAAGGGTTCGTTCGCTAGACGATTCTGAGAAAATCTCAAAGTACCCATCATTATTTGTCTTCTTTTTGACCAGTTCAATGGGTTGCGGCCTGGTATAGTTAGGATTCATCTTCCGGAAGAAAGCAGCATCCAGCATAACCCGGCTGTCGACGGATACCTTGACGGGCTCCCCGTCCTTCATGTAAAATGCCGTACCTTGGCAGTGACGGTGTTGAGCTCCGAGCACGGAGACGAATTTCCGGCCGCATTCAACGAGATGGGCTTTCATCTCCATTTCGTCCCGATGATACTGAAGAGGGAATGCGTTCAGTGTGCTGATGCGCTTTTTCCCACGGAATTTCACAATGGCAAGATCGATGGACGATTCCCCAAACACTTGGCCGTCGTAATCCAAATACCGACACTCCATCTTGTAGTACTTCAACCCATTGCTTGTCTCCCTCTCTTCACCGTCATCATATATGACGCATCGTGGCTTGCCAGTACCAAAGCAAGTCGTGTATACCATCGAGTTTGGCTTGAAGAGTACCCAAAGCAAATCGTAGGTGATTTCATCATTCTCCAAAAGAGAGAGAAGGCGCTGAGCCGTGGACTTGTATGTTGTTTTGATGAAGTCGACCAGGAGGTCTAAGTGCTTGAGGCAGGTAGAATCATGGATGGCGCGAGTATTTGCATTGCTCTGATACAATTCCAATTCATCGAGGTAGTTGTAGAGCAGGTTTTGTTCAACCTAGGCTCAAGTTAGCCATATGCTCAAACTAATGCGCTTGAGGAGGGCTATACGGCAGGCTTGTCTTCGTTCAGATTGACCGCGCGGATGTCTCGTAACATCGTTCTCAAGATGTTTCGCAGCCCTTCTGATTTGATATCAACGTAGTATGTTGGGTCTGCCGTTTTCTTGTCTAGACCATCCTTGTTAGGAGGAGAGGTGTGCAGAGACATCCACGTACTTACCAATTCGCTGGCGAACAACAAATATATATTGATCCAGGTCGGTCACTTCATGCGACGGTTTCAATGACTCCGCGATCTTGTATTCGTAAGTCTTTGAGTCCCAGCTACAAGCAGATATATGTCAGCGAATCTCAACGACCAAGTAAAAAGACTACAATACCCACATCTCATTGACCGTTTTAAACTCAAGCTTCGAGGCCCTGGCCGCGACTGGCGGCTTGTCTCCTGATATCGCCGGTTGGCTGGCTTCTCCAGGAGCCGGTAGGGTCTGATTTGCTTGAACGGCTTTCAGCAGTTCCAGGAATTGTTGGACGTGCTTCATGGTAAGCACCTGTTCATATGGTAGCAGTGCAGGGCTGCTGGGAGGGGTCTCTGGTGGTCGTGGAGACGTAGGCGGCTTTGGAACAACATCCTTTGGCGCCATTGTCTCAGCGGTGGATAAGCTCCCAATGACAAAGAATTATGAAGCGAACGATGTGGCTGTTTGAGAAAGATGAATTGAATGGTCGTGAGATTAACTCTTTAAAGTCCGTCAATGTGGACTGTAACTTGATAAGTGGAGAATACCGAACTGATGACGAGGCCTGGCAACAGAGCTAGATATATCTCTTCCAAGAGCTCAATCGACCCCGCTTCCATCTGAGCGCCTCAGACCCATCCTTTGCATAATATCTTCCGCTCTTGTCACGAACACAGCCCGTCATAGACATCATATCATGCATGAGGGATGTGAGACTTGCAAATGGTAAGTTCGACCTTGAGATCAACGGATGGACCTCTGCGAGTGATCGTTGCAATTGTGCTTTTCGGACCTAGTTGTGAGTACGTTTAAAGATTGACAATTGTGTGTTTGGGGTCTAGTGCTGGCTGAAGCCTGAGGATTCTGCATTTGTGCTTTTTGAGTCTAGCTCTCCCAATTATAGTCTAGCTTCGCTGGGGACTCGGCAGGAAGACTTGGGGCCGGAATGCCAACGCACGGAGCTCTGAGATCGAGATTTAATATGTTTGATGTCGTCGAAAAGGATGTTGACGAATGCTCAAATTGAGAGAGTCTTGTAGGGAGGTCCATGGGGTAGTTGCCAAAATATGGAGCCCTCAGATCTGAATCCAGTATGTTCGACGTCATTGATGAAGACGGATCCGAAACGATCCATGGATCAGGAAATCCCATCTGAAAAGAGCTAGTAGCAGTTGTAGTTGCTGGCCGATTTTCTAACGAAGGACTGAGATTGAAATCAGGTATGCTTGAAGTGGTGGAAACACTCGTTAGCGATGCATCTAATTGGGAGGACCTCGCGGGGATGTCCGCACGAAAATTGCCAAGACATGGAGCCCTGAGATCAGGGTCCAGCCTGCTCGAGGTTATCAGGAAGTTCGCCTGCGAGCCCTCGAATTGAGAGTTCCTTGAGGATACATCCATGGAAAAGTCGCCAAGGTACGGAGCTCGCAGGTCTGAGTCCAGTACACTCGACGTCATCGGTAAAGTCGTCTGCGAGGCCTCGAAGTGAGAATGTCTTGGGGGTATATCCGTAGAACAATCGCCAAGGTATGGAGCTCGCAGGTCTGAGTCCAGTAGACTCGACGTCATCGGTAAAGTCGTCTGTGAGGCCTCGAAGTGAGAATGTCTTGAAGGTATATCCGTAGAACAATCGCCAAGATATGGAGCTCTGAGGTGGTCTGAATCCAATGTGCTTGATGTGATCGGTAGATTTGCGTCTAAAGAAGCCCTGAAATCGCACATCGTCGTGCGAAAAGCGTCAAAAGGTACCGCGTCGGACGACAATTGATCATTGATATCGAGATTCAGTGTGCTCGAGGACATGGGAAAGCTCGTCTGCAAAGCGTGAAACGGCCAGTGTTCTAGAGGGAAGTCCGCAGAGCATTGGCGAGGAAAAGATGGTTCAATGTCCGGGCTCAGCATGTTTGATGTGATTCGTAGGTTCGCGTTTGACAGGGACCTTGGATCAAGAAAGTTTGTCTGGAAAGGATCAAAGTTCGTTGTGGCCAGTGACTCATGGTTTGTATCTCCACCGACTTGGTAACAATTACTGGCTTCATAATGACGGCCCAGCCAATTAGTGGTCGGCATGGGGCTCTGTGAGATACCTGGCGTCAATTGTTTTCGAATAGCCCTCTGAACACGCTTTGGAGCCGCTACAATGCACGATGGGGAAGAACGTCTTCTATATTCTTGATTCGCCTCAACGCGATCCGAGTGCCGGGGGAACTTTTTGGACTTCGCTGGAGTGTTCTTGGGATGCGTCTGATATCTCGAAAACCACTCTGTATCGCGCTTTTGGTACTCTATGATGACAATAAATATCAATTTGATCTTGAAGTGACATGACTTACGTCTCTTTTCGCCATAATTTCTTCTGGGATCGCTCTGATATTGGTGATTCCATTGCAGTTGTTGTCTGAATTTCATACTAAATCCTGAAGTGGCACAGTGGTCAATCAGCTTGAGTTAAGGTAATTGCGTATCAATTCGCCTCGCGATGGACCGGCTCGTTTATAAACGAGAGAAGCTTGGAAAAGCCAGTGCGACTTAGTCAGCTCTTTAGTGCCAGGCCTCAATGACGTTATTTCGACTTCCACCAAACAATTACGGGATATTTTAAAGACCTCAAACATATGCGGAGTAAGTGTACCGTGCATGAGATTTGCTTGTGACAAAATAGTCAAAACACCTCAAGGCGCAAGTTACGCCGTGAGGATCGTATCGTATCGAATCGAATCGAGCAAGCCCAGATCAGCACCAAGTCACATTGGATTTATACGAAACCAACTTCTTGTTAACCACTTGTACGAGTAGGTTACTGGTCCTTTGAAAGAAAACATTCACTATGACCCTCTCTGACTGTTGTTTGATAAATTAGAGGAATCTCGCATCATGTCTCCGTGCACGATGTGCGGTGGCACTGGAAGAAATGGCGGATACGATTGCGGTGTATGTCATGGCACTGGGCAGGTGTGAGGAGTACCTGAAAGGTCGAATCTGGTCTCGATATCTGCGTTCGCTCAAATTGATGTCTCCTCGTGCTATGGAACCTACTTTTGGAATACCTGCGTTGTTCTTAGGCTTGCCATGTGCCCTCATGTATGGCATTCTTCATTCTGTTGTGACTTGGGCAAAGACAGAGAAGTCGATCGTCATGGCTTAGCGAAAGTTCCAAGGCATGTTACGTGGCATGGCATGTCGATGCAAATCGTCAATGGCTATAATTGAGTGCTTATCTCTTGGATTAGATATGCCGGATTTTAGCATTAGAATGGCAGGGCAGGAATGTAGACGTCTTTCAGTTTTACTAGGACGGGCAGGTTCAATGTCAAAAGCATGATCGCGGCCCACAAGGGTTTGGACTACCCCTTGCACAACTACTCGAACACAAAGTTTTCAATGTAAATGTCTCCCGTCTCTATTGCTTCCACTTTCATTGCCTCCACTTCGTCTTCGAGCTCCCGAGATTTAGGCAGTTTCATCTTGGCCCATTGTTCAACTTCCTCCTTAGCCCCAAACCCAAAGATAATGGCAGTTCCTTGAACGATGGTAAAGGCGAGACGAGCATCTGATATGGATCTAGGAACGATCAGTCCAAGAACCAGTAGGCGACATTTATTCAAAGTACTTACAATCCTCCCTCCTCCATTGTCAGCTCGACGGGAGTAACGTTTTTTGTCTGGAGTTCTTCTAGAGAGACCTTAAACCAGCCCGTCGAGGCAGGCTTGACATCAAGGGAGTGAAGATGGGAGCCTTCGTGAAACACGACCTTCGAATTGGTAGGCCAAAGTTGAACAAGAAGAGCCACTGGCTTTCTGACTTCCGAAGGAGGGTTCCGAAAAGTGCAGTATGCGTAATTGGGGTCGCAACCAAACGCTTTCAAGGCCCCCAGCCCAGGTCGTTCGATGACTGACTTCGCAACCCTGCGCACACGCTGGCAAGGTAAGTTGATTGTTTGAGTTCACCTCCTTACATGTCTCTTCACTTACCTCATCACCAACCGTGCTGAGTCGACAGAAAGCTAGGCCATCTTTTGTGTCAAACGGGTAGCCCGTCTCTATGATCTTGTCAACTCGCTTTCCCACGGCTTTGTCGGACACCCAGAAGAATCCTTTTTCCCGTACGCTGTCACTCCACAGTTTGATGGTAGAATCGTCAACCGAACCCATCACAGCCACTTTCGATGCGGATAAGGGATGATGGGAACAAGCAAACGAAGTTCAGCAGGCTGCAGTCGAGGTTGGAATATAGTTGATGATTATTCGAGCCACAGATTGGCTTCGCCCAAACGAACAAGTTCACGTGGGTCCACGGAAGTTTCAGGTATTGACTCTGTGAGCTCACGTATTGAGGTGAGCTATGAGGCTGCCACAGGAACTGGTAGTGGACTGGAAATGTTCGTATACAAGTAGGCGTCGTCCACAGAAGCGAATGCGGCGAAGAAGAAGTACAATGCGAGCACGAGTAGCTTGATTACCGCCTAAACGGCATTCCTGCCCTGGAGGCAATCGACTCTCCGTGCAGTAGGCGTGGCTGAATAAGCCAAAAATAGGGAAGAAGCGTATCTGTACAGAATTAGCAGACCGAGAACCCTCTATTCTCAAGAGCCTATAGCTTCACCAAAACCGATTGTAGATTCACAATGGTCGTATACGAGTATGAGCCGCCTAAAATTAAGACTGCCCAGCGAAAGGTGAAGGAGAGCAGTCCTCTCACCCCTAGTCTCCTAGCCGGCTTGCGATCTTGGTCTCTGCTCAAGAAGTTCGATGCTGTAAGATATTACGTCGATAAATGAGGTTGTAGATGATCTCGAGGAGGGCAGAGGAAGGGGATGAGGAAGGAGGCAAGGAATTCGCGCACGGCTATGGTGAATGTCAGCTGTAGATTCACATGTGAAATCAAATGCCATGGCAGACGAAATGAGTTACCTGCTAAAGGACACTTATGCGCCTGATAACGGATTGGAGGGGAAGGCGAGGAGATGCTCGCAAAGCCAGAAGATTGTTGTCGTTGCTGCAGAAGTTGTTGTACGTCTTTTAAATTACTGAGGCGCCAACAATGTGATAAATGAGGCGAGGCAAAATTTTGATGCTGTTGGGCACCACAGTGGGGCTCACGTCACCTGCCCTATGACAGTAATCCTGACCAATCTTCGGTGAAATAAGCGGCTTTACTGATCTTGGACTAGTGAGAAATTCACGCGACCGATACCACCGTTAATACTTTAAGGCCCTTCCCTTTATCAAGTCATTTGTTTCGCATAGCTCTGTAATACCCTCGCGACTCGTCATTCAATGGCTCTGCTCTCTGAGAGCATGATTGAAATCATTGAAGCCAATCCCATCAAAGACGAATTCAAAACCATCACCGTCACATTCAAGTCTACCTATCCCAATGCGAGGGTTACGAACTCGCCAGCTAGTTATGAGAACCTTCTCACCGATCGAAGTACGTGCAGTGTACATTTTTTGGAACCTAGCTAATGCAAGACAGTCGGAAGAGATCTGGCTCTTCGGTCCATAGGCACTTTACAGTTACTCCCAGCTGCATCGGCTCTTTCCTCCAGAGAAAGGTTTGGACCTCTTAGCGGTGACATAGCTTTACTATACTCCAGTCTTTCCTCAAGCCAAACCGACATCAAGCTCATCGCTGGCTTGCTACACACTGTCGTTGCTCAGGAGGATGATCTGAAGATATGGACCAAACTATACGAAGTCCTTGAGCGAACCAGGCCATTACCGCAACCAATCACTCCTCCCAAATCCCGCCCATCTTTCACATCCTCGTTTCAGCAGACGCCTTGGTCCTTCAACACGGGCAGCTTCGCAGATACCTCTGAGCACAGGAACCAGATCGATGACGCCTTGAAAGAAGAGCTCCTCCCAAGCCTCAGAATCGATATCCCTGATTTCATCCACGCCGTCTTTGGGCTTGTCCCACGACTTGATGAGCTGGCAGAGAAGGTTTTCGATATATGCAAGGAAGGAGATGCACCTTTATACACAATAGGCAGTGGCTGGGCTAAGTGGCCTCCGAGTGCTAACGAGGAACTCGTACTGGAATGGCTTCAGGGCCTTACGAACCAGTTTGCGGCGTGGACCACCGAATGTAGCGAGCGTTTTGCAGCTGGACGGCAGATCTACCAAGGCCCTAGCGTCTACCTTGATGGATCCGCCGTCAAACGGAAGATGGATGTTGGTATTACAGCACGCCATGGACAGAGCAAGGGTGACGAGGACGGAGTCGAGGAAAAGTCAAATACACCGATCTCGAACTGGGCTGAGATTCTCGTGACTGGAGAGTTGAAGAGCAACCCCGTCCAAGATGGGCAGACTCCAGCATGGCTGGACCTGGCCACGTACGCTCGGGAGGTTTTCCGTACGCAAGACCGGAGGTTCGTCCTTGGATTTACCCTCTGTGGATCTATGATGCGCTTGTGGCAATTCGACCGATCGGGCAGCTCTGGATCCTCCTCGTTCAACATCAACGAGGACGGATTCAAATTTATTCATGTCATGCTTGGCTACTGCCTCATGAACGACACGCAGCTCGGTCTTGACCCTACGATTCAGCAAGCAGACGGCAAGCGTTACATGGAGATCACCCGAAATTACAAGATCGAACGACTTATTCTTACAGAGGACATCAAAAAACAAGCGGTGATTGTTGGCCGAGCGACGGCTTGTTGGAGGGCATATCGCGATGGAGATGAATCGGAGGAACCTCTCGTCGTCAAGGACTCATGGCAATATGAAGAACGACCTGAAGAAGGGGAGCTTGTCAAGGAGGCAACCGACAAAGGCGTGCGAAACATCGCCCGGTACTATCATCACGAGACGGTCCAGGTTGGCGGGAAGAACGATGATACCATAGAGAATGTACGAAAAGGGATGATAAAAACATGCGGTCGAACTACATTCAGGCAGAGGTCCTTCAACGAACCTGATTTACCCACCTCAGAGTCTTTGGGAAAAGTTGTGGCAGGCCGAGGTCAAAGCCAAAGTCTTTCACGAAAGCGATCATCAAGTTCAGCCCAGATGGCGCCGCCAGCTGGTAATAAGAGATCCCGCTCAAGCCGGCGGTCCAAAGACACAGGGACGCCTACACACAATCGAATCCATCGACGTGTCATTACCAAAGACGCTGGCAAGCCCATTTACAAGGCCTCGTCTCCGCTGGCTATCGTCAACGGATTCGTCGGAGCTATCTACGGTAAGTGTTGTCGGCATAAGCATTAAAAACGTATCACTAACTTATTCAGGGCATGAGTCTCTACTGAATGCTGGGATCCTCCACCGTGATATATCGATTGGCAACATGATGCTCACAGAGAACGAAGATAACGGTTTCCTCATCGATCTCGACCTTGCCAACAAGACAAGTGATGATCAAGCTTCCGGTGCACCAAGCAAGACTGGCACCAAGATCTTCATGGCCATCGGGGCGCTTCTTGGCGAGTCTCATAGCTTCATGCACGATTTAGAGTCCTTCTTCTGGGTGCTTTTCTGGATCTGCATACACTATGATGGTCTGGATGAGAAGGGCAAGGTGAAATGCAGGATCGTTCCCCAATATGAGAAGTGGAACTACGCAGACACCGAAGAATTGGCGAAGACGAAAACTGGTCAAATATCGAAAGATATTTTTGATATGGTGGACGGTTACTATACTAAACACTGCAAGCCACTGATTCCTTGTCTGAACGAGCTGCATAAAGTGGTATTTCCGGAAGGCAGGAGATGGTACATCGAGCACCAAGAGCTCTACTCCGATATTAAAAGAACACTCGAGAAGGCAAGGGACAGTCTCAAAAGCTAAGCTATCACATGGTACTAAGTGTTCTATAGCATGAATTCGAATTGAGTTCAATCGATTTCTGCTTTGAACGTCTCCAATCTCTACTCTGCTCGAATGGTGAAGCTCGTTTGAAGTTCTTAGCAGACTTGGACCTCGCAATGACATGCACTAAAGAGCCGATTTCGGCCCCTGGAATAGCAGGAACCAAGATCTTCATGGCCATCGGGGCGCTTCTTGGCGAGCCTCATAGCTTCATGCAAGACCTCGAATCGCTCTTCTGGTATATGTTTTGGATCTGCATTCATTGCACTGGACCAGATGGAAAGAGTCGAAGATCGGAATTCGAAGACTGGAATTTTCTCTCTACAGAGAGACTTGCAAAAGAAAAGGCCGGCCAGGTGTCCAAGGGTATATTCGATGATATGGATACACACGTCACCGCTTACTGTAAGCCGTTGATCCCTTATCTGAAAGAACTTCATGAAGTTTGTTTTCCTGGAGGTGTCCGATGGCCAAAGGAGGATCGTGGTCTTTATTCTCGAATGAAAGCGGTATTTGAGAAGGCAAGAGAAGATTCAAAGATTTTAGTTGGATGAATGTATTGAATTGAATTGAATAGACCTGAATTGGTCTCTATGAATAAGCTTTCGCTTTCATGCTTGATGTCGAGAGATAGTGCCAACCTATAAGCTCCTTGCGGTCCTTATGGCCCTTCAAAGGCTTCCAAAAGCTTAGGCCCATTTCTTACTTTTGTAAATACCTATGTAAAATGTCACAGGAAAAACCCCTGTCGATGAGAAGCTGGACCATTTGATCACATTGATACCCCGTCACTGCAGAGTTCAGTGGCGTTGCTCTCTTCTTGTCCCTCGCAGATACGTCGGCTCCTCTATCAAGAAGAATCGTTGCCACTTCCGTACGTCTTGCCAGTCCAGAGATCCTGTTCATTATCGCTAGATATAACGCTGTCTGCAGGTTGTGCTGTCGGTCAGAGACACAGGCGCCGAGCAACAGTGATTTTCGCCATATGGTCATTGACGGCAGCATCCATGAGTGGCGCTCGTTCAACTTCCCGCCGAGCTGGTGCACCTTCTTCCAGTAATCCTACATACAATTAAGTCATTCCGCTTATTGTCTGCAGGTGATTCAGGTGGGTTCGGCCCGCGCCGAAATTATTGCCAGACGAGCCAGAGAATTTTCTAGCACTGGGTTTGTCCTCGGCTATGCAACGCTTGAGCCTTGGGCCTTTTTCTAGAAATAGAAACTGGGACGAATTAGATGCTGGAGCCGGAAGTGGATGTTGTGCGGAAGGATGAGGCGCAGCAAGAAGGTTCGAGAACACTTGGGGGTGACCACGATTTCTAACTCGAGAGATCGAAAACGATGTGGTGTCCTGAAGGCGAGGCTTTTAGCCCACAACAGGTTATAAGCAAACGAGAACGATACAGCTAGACTAAATCTATTTTCAAATTAATTAGAGATGAGCAAGTCAAGCACTGTCTTAGAGAATCAGGGAATTTTTATCACGTGCTGGAAGTTCTTTCCCCCGGGGGGAAGAACTTCCTTAGTGCGACCAGAAGATGGGAAATCCTGTTCTTCGGCAGACAGTACGAGGCGGGGGACAAAATTCTCCCGCACCCCTTAGTAAGCGAACATTAAAAACTCGAAAGTCGATGGATTTCCTGCGCAACAACAAACGCTACAGATTTTTGATTTCGACAAAAACTAGTTTATGATGCGATCAAGAAGTTGCTCAATTATAGGTGTGAATTTTGTAATTTTCAGAGAACATTCGAAAGCGCTATGATTTTTACAAGTCAATGCAATTTTGGTGTGTTGCGGAGGGTGCGGAAGAATTTTGTCCCCCGCCTCGTACCTGTAACGTGGCCGACTTCCCCTTTTCATAGCTGTAGAGGGAAATCAGGGACGGCGTGTAAATATGAGATACATAGAAAGTAAACAGAATAAAAAGTAGACGCAAAATAAGGGATGGATTCGATGGGCATTGCTGTTGCGGAAGGTGTGGCGACTGAGCAAGGAATCGGGAATACTCAAAGACTGAGGGTAGTACTCGTGGGAAGAGCACTCGCCAGGGGAGTACTCGCCACAGGTAAATCCTTCAAAACCTGAGGGGAGTACTAGCTGGGAGAGTGCTCCCCTGATGAGTACTCCCTCTAGTTTTTGTGGGATCTGCCTTCGGAGAGTACTCCCTTTGGTAGTACTCGCCCCACGAGTACTCCCTTGGTGAGCACTCCCTCTAAATTTTGTGGTTTACCCTTGGAGAGTACTCCCTTTGGTAGTACTCGCCCCACGAGTACTCCTCTGTACAAGAGGGAGAAAAGTAGAAGTGTCTAATACGTTGGTCTTGAGCCATGTAGTGTGTTTCTACGAGTGTCTTGATACATATGATGTCTCAAGATGTATAATGTCTTCCTACATGTGCCTCAATACATATAGTGTCTCGTGACATATGTCTCAAGACGTATAATGTCTTCCTACATGTGCCTCAATACATATAGTGTCTCGTGACATATGTCTCAAGACGTATGGTGTCTTACGACACGTGTCTCCAGGCATATAGTGGCTCAAGACACACAGCGGTCCAAGACATAGTGTCCCAAGACATATAGTGTCTTACGGCATGTTTGCTCCCTTCATCGGCTCACACCAGTTCTATGCTAAGTCCTAGGATAAAGCACGTGTGCACCACATCGCCGACTCAATCACGGGCCAAGTCAATGTGCCTCCTAGACTACCACATCTTGCGAAATCCGTTGAAGCGCGGGAAGAGCCGGAACTAGAGAACGGGGAGCGATAATTGAAGCGGGGGAAGCCAGAGTTGAAGTTTGGGGGGCGTCAGAACAGGAGCTGGGGGGAAGCCAGAAATGGGACCCAAACACTCGTCTCGCTTAGTTCAATATATGTCTGCACTTTATCCCGTTTCGAATCTTCTGCGCCAGGAAAATATACAGGATGCCTTACATCGCAAAAGCAAAGACGCAACCGTTTGCAAGAATGAAAGGTAATATACTTATCGATCGTGAGATCACGAAACATGATCTTCCATCATAACAGAGATTGCATGTATGATCCTGATACATCGATCTAAAGCTGACTAGTTCAGAAAGAATCGTATTCTTTGCCTGTCAATTTACTATTCAGAGACTTTGAGCACGTCACGTGAAGAACTGAGTTCCGCTTATCTCTTCAAAAAGCGAATCACAATCTTATTTTTGAAGAATCTGTTCGTGAGAAGTGCTCTCTCAGCGACTACTTCCCTATATTCAGAAGTTGTTCACACTATCAATAACATTATTGAAAATTCTCTCATCATCTTTTGAGCTGATCGCTTTTCAGTGTAGTAAACAATCAGACTTCTAGCATATTCTGCATTACGTTTCATGCAGAAGTCAATGTCATTGTCGAACGTCAGACTCGTACTTCTTCAATCAACGCATGAAAAATCTTCTAGGCTAAATGATAGTTCTATATGTCGCAAACTCAGACTCGAGACTATCATTCTCAAACAATCGCATCAAATGCGTCGATTGCTTTGTTCCTTCTCGCTTACTCTTCATATACTGTCGTATATGTTGTCTTCATCGTCATTCATATCATCATCGCTGTCTTCATCATCTTCTTTCATGTCTTCATCATCATCTTCATTCTCGTCTTCACTCTCTCTTGAAGCTTCACTTCTAACCTCATCTTCATCATCGCTCTCGTACACATACACATACTTTTTGTCGTCATTGCCGTTTTCAAAATTAGCTGCATTCTCGTTCTCGCCCTCGATTTTCACAAGTCGATGAATATGTGTCAGCAATATCTTCTCGATGACGTTGCAGTAAATTGACGACGCTCGATGCTCAGCCACTCTAACTGTCATCTTCAATCAATCAACTTGATTCAGAAGAAAGTCTAATACTCTCTGAAGCTCTGTCAACGAAATCTTCAAAGACGAAGTCGACGAAGAGTAGCATAGATCAGAGGATGAGAGAGCGTAAAAGTGAGTTCTTACTCTTCGCTCGACTTCAAGTTTCGTCGTGTGAACCAGGTTATTTCATGTCTCAAGCGTGAAAGATGATCAATTCTTTGTCTCTGAAATCGTAGAATAAGAAGTCAGCGAGTAAAAAGAGAAAGAGTAGACATCTGTGAAGCTTTGATTATCATGCGAGTTCTGCTGAAACAAGTCAGATGAAATTTGAAGATATTGACTTGACATGTTTATCATGTTCAAATGATTCATGAGTATGATAAATGACTTGCTGAATGACTTTTTGAGACTTTCTGCTGACTCTTGAGAGAACTGACTGAGCTTCAGAGATTCAGCTGCATTTTAATAGATATCTACGTCATTCAATAATGACGAATCATTTCAGCAAATTTCAATTCTTCTGAATATGACGCTCTGCACTAGAATTTGACTGCTCTCTATCTCAAGTTTTGACTCACGTTATGCCGCTGATATATACTGCTTTATCGAAAAAGCGCTGTTCAGATCAGCTGTAACTTGAACATCGCATATGCTTGACTAGTAGTTGAAAAATGAACGATGAGTCGATGATGTGTTTTGACTTTTTACAGATTCTGAGATTTACAAACTGATCACAGTCACAAAGCTATTTCTGTCTATTTGTGAAGTAAAGATCATCAGTAGAAATCATCGATCAGACGACATGAGCTTCAACTCAAAGAGCGCTTGATGACTTGCAACGAATCTTGACTTCTTTTTCAACGCGAACGCTTCATCAAGCAGATTCAAAGACGTTTTCGTCTATAATGCAAGAAAATTCGATCATATCGCGAGTCGTGATTGATCTTTGACAGTCGATCAGATCTACATCAGCACAGTCTGACGCTGTCTAAGATAAGACGATCGAGTTCTGACTAACACTAGCGTGATCATTGAGTATAAAAGAAAGGTCTGCTTTCTTCGTTTCTTTCTACGAGTCAATCTGAACTCGCTTTACATCGAACTCTGTCAGCCTTGTAGCGAAACCTCGACCATGTCAAAACGTAGAACTGCTAAAGACAAGCTATTGAGTGAAAGATAAGATCTCTCAGAGAAATCTTCTCGAGTGATGAAATCGAAGAAGTTCATTCGATTTGCATCTTCAAACGTCTTTCAGAGTATCAAAATTACGCAGTCGTTGAGCGACAATGAAGCAACGACAATATCTTGTCTTTTTTGACACTCACTTGTCAAAGATCTTTCTGAATTTCTACAAGTATCTGTCAAAGCAGATGATCTTTATTGCTCTCAATACAGTTCTAGTCATATGCAGACAAAAGCTTACTTCATTAGCTTTGCGTAATTCTAGATTATTGTACTGTATTTCAAAAGCTACAAAGAAGATGCTTTCTCTGTCATCTATCTCTCGCTCTCTATGATTAAGTCTGAACGCAATAAGAAAAGTTCATCTCTTTGACGTCAATCTCTGAAGATGCATCGTGCTAAGTTTCTCAAATATCACTGACAAATGCTCATAGATCTTGAGAGAGACTTCTGACAGATGTTTGTAGAGATTTAGAGAGACACTTGAAGAAACTTACATGATTAGCTCAAACGATCTGATATTTCTGTGAGATGCGTCGAGATGAGTCTGAATGATCTGATATTCGTATGAAATGCGTTTCGTGTAATAGCATTTGACTGCGTGATAAGATATCGTCTTCAATGTTTGATCTCTTGATCTTCTTTTGAGATCAAAGTTTGACTTGCTTCTGTCGCTAAAATTACTTAATAATACTTAATGATTAAGAATTCGCATGCATTCATCTTTCATTCTCTTCTTTAAATTTTCAAATCACATTTAGTGTCAGTCTTCAGCTCACTTGAAAAAGTATAGATGATGACTTGTGTAAACTTCTTGCTCATAGATACTTGTTTTAGCTTACGTCAACAATATACACTAGAACTTTGAAAAGATAATTACGATCGTCGCTCACTATCAGAGTTTGCTCTTGACAACTAAGTTGTATTCGTTGCGAAGACGAAACTGTCAGCTCTATCTTCACTGAGACTACTGATGTTTTCTCGATCTCTGAGCATGTGATAACGCTAGAAATTGCATTAGAACGTTGTGTGAACGATTAAGATTCTTTTAACATTGATTGAAAGAAGGCAGAGACAGTTTATCATTATATGATGTATTGTTTGAAAAGAAATGAAAGTTGAATGAGATCAAAGCAAAAGTATATGCTGAGTTTGAGAGCTGAAGTACATCTGAGAACAAGAATATCACTATGTTCTGCTTCTGTTGCTGACTTTCAGATTCATGCTCTTTCTTGCTTCGTTTCTGTCATCTTTAATCATCTCAACTTGACTCTTCTCACTTTACATATCTCTGTTGCAAAACGTTCTCTATAGTTACAGAATAAACGATGACTCTGATTTTCAAGAGCAAGCAGTCAGCATGAGCAACTACTAAAAGCAGATAAGATGTAGAAAGAGGTTTGAGAAATGAAGAAAGATGAGTATATCACTCATTATTTATACATGAGAAAGCGAATGCTATCAAAAGAGCTTCTCTTAGTTGTTGTTTTTGAAGCTCTTCGCTTCACTTCAGAATACTTCTGTTTTTTTCGACCTCATTCTCAAAAGCAGTCATAGATGAAATCTCTGAATCACAAACGAAGTTACACGATCAATAAATGAAGCTACTAGAGTTATGATCAAATAATGAGCAGAACTGAATTTCATGAATCGTATTCTAGTCGATAAACCTATATAAGAACACAGTGAGAACGAGCTTTATCATTCTTACAAACTTGCAACTTCTACTTACTTCATTTCTGCAATCATCTACGTCTCTGTGAATAAAATTCAAGTCTATATATTACATTCATTTTCTGCTGATCGAAATGATCTTCCCATTCACTCTTGTCGTTCTCATTGTTCTATTCGTCAGTCATCAGGTATGAGTCATTCTCTTCATCGCTGACTAACACTGACACAATCTAGGCCTCAGCGATGTTCGTCAAAAGCCTACTTTCTAAGCGTCTCAGCAATATAATCTGCGATCCTGTAAACCTCATCATCAAGCCGGTTACGCGCTCGCAGGTTCAAGCCGCAATCGATGATTGAAAGAGTCGACCCTCGCTCAGCATTGCAACTATCGACGGAAGGCAAGAGCCTCGCCTCGATTCTTCGCCTTCAACAACATTGAATGATCACAAAGAGATAGTCGCGCTAGGATACAACAATATGGTAGGTGCTTCAAATACTTTACTCTTCTCACCTCGCACACCCCTTTAATCCTAGACTTCTTTCCTCATTTTTCTCATCGAGTCACGTCAAACTAGAATTCTCAAGACGTTGTGATCGCCATTAAGGCGTCAGAAGGTGATTCACTTCTGAACGCAGCAAATAAGATGATAAACAAGTGTTGAGGCACGAATAAGAATAAAGATAAGAATAGAATTGCATTCGCGCAATTTTTCTTTGGCGAGAGCGAAAATAACTTAATCATTCGAAAGCAGTGCAGTTCTAAAGATAAGAACGAGTGAAACAACTGTGACTGAAATTCGGTTTGATCGTTTA
>JAABUT010001504.1_pt1 | contig 26231 bp, 19 predicted proteins | sample 5559281 | NCBI WGS metagenome assembly JAABUT01 (sample SAMN10711880, study PRJNA513359) | rock metagenome | isolation source: Antarctica rocks | place: Antarctica: Victoria Land, Ricker Hills nord | collected 2016-01-04
TGTTTGAAGGTTATCCGGCACAAAAAGCGGATGTTCGGGTAGGTGATGAAGTGCTGAAGATCAATGATGTTGACTTGGCCGGGAAAAATAGCGAAGCGGTAAGTGCTCTGCTGAAAGGTGCCAAAGGCGGCGTAGTAAAGCTGCTTGTTAAGCGTGAAAATACACCTCAGCCTTTGGTAAAAAACCTGCTCCGGGAAGAAATTAAACAGCCAAATGTTTCTTACCACGGCATGTTGAAAGGTGGCATTGGCTACATCAAACTGGATAAATTCCTGGAGAACTCCGGTCAGGAAGTACAGGATGCGTTGCTCGACCTGAAAAAAAATAACCCGAAAGGCATCGTGCTGGATCTGCGTTTCAACGGTGGCGGGATTTTGCAGGAGGCCGTTAAAATCGTTAATTTTTTTGTGCCGAAAGGGGTAGAAGTTGTTTCGCAAAAAGGCAAGCTGAAAGAGAAAAACAATGTTTATTATACCCAAAATGCACCGATAGAAACAGATTTGCCGCTGGTAGTTTTGGTAAATGGCCGTTCGGCTTCGGCTTCAGAAATTGTGGCCGGTGCCTTGCAGGATTTGGACCGCGCGGTAATCATCGGCCAGCGCAGCTACGGCAAAGGCTTGGTGCAGCAAACATTTTCTATGCCATACAACAGTTTGGTTAAAATCACCATTTCCAAATATTACGTTCCTTCGGGCAGATGCATTCAGGCACTGGATTACACGCATCGCAAAGAAGACGGAACGGTTGTAAAAATGGCAGATTCGCTGATCCATGAATTCAAAACGAAAGACGGAAGATCAGTTTATGATGGCAGCGGAATTTACCCGGATGTTGTGGTAAAACAGGATCCGATTGCTAACATTACCAAAGCGTTGATCACTAAAATGCTGGTTTTCAATTATGCCAACATATATCGCAACGCACATAATGAGTTGCCTGCGCCGGATAATTATAATTTGAGCGATGCTGATTACGCTGATTTTGTAAAATATCTTTCCGGCAAAGATTACAGTTACAACACACAAACAGAACGGTTGCTGGCAGATTTAAAACTGGTTGCCGAACACGAAAAACAGCTGGCAGAAATTAAACCGGAATATGATGCGCTGAAAACGAAACTGGCCATCAGCAAAAAAAATGATTTAACGCAGCATCAGGCAGAGATCAGGCAAATACTTGAAAGTGAATTGATTACGCGCTACTATTATGAAAAAGGCCGGATTGAAGACAGTTTTAAGTACGATAAAGAACTGAATGCCGCGAAACAAGTGATCCAGAACAAGCCGGAATTAGCATCAATTTTAAAAGGTGAAGGCAATTATAAAGTGATTGGCAAACCGATTGCTGCGCTGGCTGCAAAAACGTCGGCAAACGACGAAAATTAAGTGCTTGTTTAAATTTATCCCTGCTATTTTGGCTAAAGCCATATCTATTTTACCTACAATCCACGGCCTGAAGGCCGTGGCAATTGAAGCTCAATACTTACGTTGTATCGTGGTAATCAATTGTTGTTGACAGGTATAAAAAACTGTTATAAAATTAAAGTAGTCAAATTGCCACGGCCTTCAGGCCGTGGACTTAGGCATCAAACAAAGGCTTTAGCCAAAAAAGTATAGAACACCAAAATTTATGGCATAAAAGAAGCAGTATAATAATAGAAAAAACAAGTGTAGCATTCGGATGGTCAAAACTTCGTGCCACAGCTTCAACTTTGTTAAAAGCGGTTTGGGTAGAAGGTAGAAGATCAACCGTAGTAAACCCGCTTACACCTTAATTTGAAATGTTTACTTCTCCAAAATTTAGATTGTTACTGTAAAAATCCTTGTGCAAAAACCGGCAGTGCCATCGTTTTAAAATCCTTTAAACCAGCACCATGCATAATGCTGTTGCCGATAAAAACAATGTTAAATTTTTTCTTCGCGGAGGTTCGCGCACTTAAAAAAGGTGCATAAAAGAAGCATAGAATCAAGAGCAAAAATTAATGATGCTTCTTTTATCGACCTAAAATTGGTATTTCATTATTTCAAATTCAAGCCTATATTATAAAACATAAAAGCCCATTTATCAGCTTCCTGGTTAATTACTTGTGCCGTAGAACGCCCTGCACCATGCCCGGCATTTGTTTCAATCCTGATTAAAACCGGTGCTGCCCCTTTTTGATCCTGCTGCAACTGCGCCGCAAATTTAAAAGAATGTGCCGGGACAACGCGGTCATCATGATCTGCTGTGGTTACCATTGTTGCCGGATAATCTGCCGGTTTTAAAGCATGAACCGGCGAGTATTTATGCAGATACTCAAACATTTCCTTAGAATCTTCTGCCGTGCCGTAATCGTAAGCCCAACCTGCGCCAGCTGTAAATTTGTTGTAGCGAAGCATATCCATCACGCCAACCGCCGGGAAAGCTACTTTGCATAAGTCCGGCTGCTGTGTCATCGTCGCGCCAATCAGCAAACCACCATTGGAACCACCGGAAATTGCCAAATAATCTTTTGAAGTATATTTATGTTGAATAAGATATTCAGCGGCAGCAATAAAATCATCAAACACATTTTGCTTTTTCATCTTTGTTCCGGCCAGATGCCAATTCTCGCCATATTCTCCGCCGCCACGTAAATTCGGAACGGCATAAATCCCGCCCTGTTCCAACAAAATAATGTTAGAAGTGCTGAAAGCCGGTGTCAAACTCACTCCAAAACCGCCGTAAGCATATAGCAACGTTGGATTTTTGCCATTAAAAACAGTACCTTTTTTGTAAGTGATAACCATCGGGATTTTAGTGCCGTCTTTAGATGGATAAAAAACTTGCTTCGATTCATATTTTTCGGGATCAAAACTAACGCCTGATTTTTTATAGATTTCCGATTTGCCGGAAGCAATATCGTACTTAAAAATCGTGGACGGATAAACGTAGGAAGTAAACGTATAATAGGTTTCCTTCTCTTCTTTTTTTGTACCGAAACCGCCGGCACTGCCAACCGAAGGCAACTGGATAACGTGTTCCATTTTGCCGTCGTAATTATATTGCTGAATAAAAGAAGCCGCATCTTTCAAATACTCAGCAAAAATTTTCCCGCCGCCGGTAGAAACATCCAGCACATTTTGTGTTTCCGGGATCAGGTCTTTCCAATTTTCAGGTTTGGGATCGGCCGCCTCAACCGTAACCAGCTTAAAATTCGGTGCTTTCAGGTTGGTGAAAATATAGAGTTTGCTGCCGATATTATCGATGACTTGCTGCTGACTTTCAAAATTACTGACCATGTTGATTATTGCTGAACCAGGTTTCGTCAAATCCTGAAAGTACAGTTCATTTCCCGTTGTGCTGTTGGCCGCTGTAATGACCAGAAAACGTTCATCTTCCGTTAAATACGCACCAATGTATCTTCGCTGGGTTTTTTCTCCGCCAAAAACCAACTGGTCTGTGCTTTGCGGCGTATTTAATTTATGGTAAAAAAGCTTGTGATATTGCGTTAATCCGGCCAGCTGGCTACCTTCTTTTGGTTTATCGTAACTGCTGTAATAAAAACCATCATTGCCTTTCCAGGCCAGGCCGGAAAATTTTACGTCGGTCAGCGTATCGCCGATACTGTTTTTATCGGATGTTTTTAGGACGATTACTTTGCGCCAGTCAGAACCGCCTTCCGAAATCTGGTAAGCCGCCAAACTGCCGTCTTTACTGAAATTAATTCCGGCTAATGAAGTCGTTCCATCCGCAGAAAACTTATTTGGGTCTAAAAAAACTTCCGGCTCGCCATGTCCAATTTGCCGGTACAAAACCGACTGGCTTTGCAGGCCATTATTTTTGTAGAAGTACGTGTATTTTCCTTGTTTAAAAGGCGCACTGTATTTTTCGTAATTCCACAATTTTTCCAGTTTTTGGCGGATGGCTTCCCGGAAAGGGATTTGCTGCAGATAATCTTGGGTAACTTTATTTTCTGCTATAACCCAAGCTTTTGTTTCGGCAGATTGGTCATCTTCCAGCCAGCGGTAAGGATCGATAACTTCCGTTCCGAAGTAATGATCAGTAACGTTTATTTTGGCTGTTTTTGGATAAGTTATTTTTTGAGGATTCATGATGCGCGTTAACCATCGGCTAATAAACTAATTTGATCCTGATTGATGCTGTTTTTATCGCACAAAATTTAGTGCCATAAAAACAGCATCGGCAGAAACCAAAACCTGCGCTTTCTGTATTTTTGCGGCATGGCCGTTCGTGATAAAATTTATTTTGCTTCCGATTTTCATTTGGGCGTGCCCGATTATGCCGCTTCCCGCGAACGCGAAAACCGCCTGGTGCGCTGGCTGGATTTTGTTGGAAAAGATGCTTCGGAAATTTTTTTGATGGGCGATGTTTTTGATTTCTGGTTTGAATACAAAACCGTTGTGCCCAAAGGTTATATCCGTTTTTTGGGGAAACTGGCCGAACTTTCGGATGCAGGCGTAAAATTATATTTTTTTAAAGGCAACCATGATATGTGGATGTTTGATTATCTGAAAACCGAACTCGGCGCAACCATTATCAGCAATGAACTGGAAATAGAACGCGGCGGAAAAAAGTTTTTTCTGCATCATGGCGATGGATTAGGTCCGGGCGACCAGTTTTATAAACTGCTGAAATGGTTTTTCAGAAGCCAGGTTTGCCAGTGGCTTTTTGCGCGGTTGCATCCAAATTTGGGCGTTGGGATCGCCTCCAAATGGAGCCGGAAAAGCCGAATTATCAACGAAGAAAAAGAAGAATCCAAACCCGGACAGCAGGAATGGCTGGTTGCTTTTTGCAAGGAAGTATTGAAAACCAAGTTTTACGATTATATGGTTTTCGGTCATCGGCATTTGCCGCTGGATATTCAGCTGGATGAAAAAAGTCGTTATATCAATTTGGGCGAATGGGTTTACCACAACACGTATGCTGTTTTTACCGGTGAAAATTTGGAGTTGAAATATTTTGAGCAGGAAGAAAACAATCCTGCCGTATCCGAAGAAAAATAAATCCGCCAAAAGCTGTAATTTTACCCGATAAAAGAAGCATCGGCATAAACTTTATTTCAAGGAAAAACGATTGGCTTCTCACTCAAAATAAATCCACCAAAACCCGTATTTTTACCCGATAAAAGAAGCATCGGCATAAACTTTATTTCAAGAAAAACCGATTGGCTTCTCACTCAAAATAAATCCACCAAAACCCGTATTTTTACCCGATAAAAGAAGCATCAGGATAAACTTTATTTCAAGAAATACCGATGACTTCTATCCTGAAAAACAATATGTTAGATAAATTAGAAGCGATTAAACAACGCTGGCAAAACGTAGAAACCGAACTGAGCAACCCGGAAGTAACCAACGATATGAAGCGTTACGCACAGCTGAACCGGGAATATAAAGAGTTGGGCAAAGTGGTGGATGAGTACCATGTTTACCAAAACGTGATGAGCAATATTGATGCGAACCGCGAGATTTTGGCTAACGAAAAAGATGAAGATTTTAAGGAAATGGCCAAAGCTGAACTGGATGAACTTTTGCAGCAGCAGGAAGCATTGGAATCAAAAATCAGGCTGATGCTGATCCCGAAAGATCCGGAAGATGCTAAAAATGCAATTCTCGAAATCCGTGGCGGAACCGGTGGTGATGAAGCAGCACTTTTTGCCGGAGATTTATTTAGGATGTACACGCGTTTTTTCGAGAAAAAAGGCTGGCAATATGCTGTTGTAGATATGACGGAAGGCACGGCCGGCGGTTATAAAGAAGTTATAATTGAAGTCAATGGTGAAGATGTTTATGGCTTGCTGAAGTACGAATCCGGCGTTCACCGTGTGCAGCGTGTGCCGGATACAGAAACGCAAGGGCGCGTGCACACTTCGGCTGCTTCGATTGCGGTTTTGCCGGAAGTGGAAGAAGTGGATTTCTATCTGAACCCTGCTGATGTGGATATGCAAACTTCGCGTTCCGGCGGTGCAGGCGGCCAGAATGTGAATAAAGTAGAAACCAAAGTGCAGCTGACGCACCGGCCATCGGGCATGGTGGTAGTTTGCCAGATCGAACGGTCGCAGTTTGGTAACCGGGAACGTGCAATGGAGATGCTGCGCAGTAAATTGTACGATATCGAGCTGCAAAAACATAACGGTGATATTGCGGCTAAACGTAAAACGATGGTATCGACAGGGGATCGTTCGGCAAAAATCCGGACGTATAACTATCCTCAGGGGCGCGTAACCGAGCATCGTGTTGGTTTAACAATGTATAATTTGCCAGCCATTATGGATGGTGATATACAGGACATTATAGAAGCTTTGCAATTTGCTGAAAACGCCGAAAAGCTTCAGGAGGGTTCTACCATTTAATTTTTTCAAAATAAAATCTTGCAAAAACGGAAATCAAAGCTATATTTGCAACCTCAAACGGAGTGGTAGTTCAGCTGGTTAGAATGCCTGCCTGTCACGCAGGAGGTCGCGGGTTCGAGTCCCGTCCATTCCGCTAATATAATCAAGGAGTTACATTAATTTGTAACTCCTTTTTTGTTTCTGGTTTACTTATTGTTTTACACGAATAATAATTTGTCCATGATTTTATGGTAATTCATTCGATAATTTGTCGGTCTTTAAAGAAAGCTTGGCAATTTCAGTTATATGACATATAACCATATTTTTTTTATAATTTAAACCTTTAAAACAATTGTATAGATCATAAGCAGTTAGTATCTGTACCAATGCACGCTATCTAATTTCTCATTTTTGTATGATCGAAAATATAAAGGAAAATTCTTTATTAACAGGATTGTCACGTATTAAAAATCGTTCCATTGAAGTTAAAGTAATCCACAGTGCTGATGAAAAGCTTTACTATGATCAAGGTTGGCAACTTTATAAAAAACTCAAAAGTTCAATTCAGATAAAAAGGGATAAGTCTCATTCGGTATCTCTGGAAGATCGTGTTTGGAGTTTGTTTTACAAAATGCAATTTAGCCAGCTATCAGCGGAAGGCGGTGCCCAACTAATTATAAATCCGAAAGATCATAATTCTCCAAAGTCACAAATCGATGTTGTGGCAATAGATAGAGAAGTGGCAATTGCGATAGAATGCAAATCATCATTCGAGTATAAAAAGCGGATTCAGTTTCAAGAAGAATTAGGAAAATTTTCCCAAATTAAAGATCCATTTATAAAAGCAATAAGAAATGACTTTTCAGGTGATGGTGTAAAAAAACAGTCAGTATTTATCATGTTTCTCAGTAAAGCCATTCTGAATGATAACGATAAAGAAAGAGCGAAACAGTCGAACATAATACTTTTTGATGAAGTTGACTTGGCATATTATGAAAACTTAGTAAATCACTTAGGACCAGCGGCTAAGTATCAGATTTTATCCGATATGTTACCAGGTAAAGAAATCCCAGGGTTATCGATTAAGATACCTGCTATTAAAAGTAAGATGGGAGGAAGCAACTGCTATACTTTTTCAATATCACCAGAGTTCCTTTTGAAAATCGCTTATGTTTCACATCGTTCAAAAGGGAAGGCATCCGATATTAACACGTATCAAAGAATGCTTACTAAATCAAGGTTAAATAAAATTCGTGACTATCTCAACGATGATGGGATGTTTCCAACTAACATTGTACTAAACTTTGAAAAGAGCCGACTAAACTTTCAGCGAATTAAGTAAGAAAGTGAGCAGCCCGAAGAGACTAATGCAGGAATATTAGGTTGGCTAGATATTAAAGCTGCATACAAATCAGCTTGGGTTATAGATGGTCAACATCGACTCTACGCATATTCTGGACATCCTAAATCTCATAAAAGTAAGCTTTCGGTAGTTGCTTTTGAAGGATTAAAACCAAGTAAGCAAGCAGAATTATTTATTGATATTAATGCTAAACAAAAAAGCGTTAAGCAATCATTGCTTCAAGAGCTATTTGCAGAGTTGCATTGGGATTCTGAAAAATTATCGGATAGAGTTAGTGCTGTTATTTCAAAAGCTATTCAAGACCTCAACAATGATCCAGCATCCAAATTATTTAATCGAATTCAAACCACTGACGGGATAAAAGATAATGTTAGGTGTATTACTTTGAAAAGTTTGTTTGATCAGATAGAAAAGAAGGGATTTTATATTGGTAAAGAACGAGGTGGCAATGTATTGGAATATGGACCATTATGGGCAGGAGATAATAACTCTGATACTCTAAAGAGAACGGTTTTCGTTTTAAATTCATGGTTAGGAGAAGTTGTATATTTAAACCAAGTGTGGTGGAATTTCGGTTCTGCTTCAGGAGGAGGTCTGTCAATGAATGATGGGGTGGCTACGATTCTTTCAATATTAAGGAATCTCTTCGATTTACTGGAGAAAAAAGGATTGAAGTTAGTCAAATATACCGACCGCGAGTTAGTTGACCTTATTAATCCTTATGGAAAAGCTCTTGGACTTTTCCTAAGTGGATTAACTGAAATAGAAAGAAAGGCATTCCGTGATCGACGCGGGGTACAAGGGCTAACTTATAGAATAATGCAGTGCCAAGTAGGGATGAGGGCAATCATGCCTGAGTTCAACACCAGTGGATTAGATGAATGGTTGAATCTCCAAAAGCAACAAACTAACAAAGTTGCTAAAGAGATAATTGATCAAATGGAAGTTAATTTACAAACCAATATTATCGACGATTTAAAATTTAATTTAGGTATTGAGGATGAAATTTGGTGGTATGAAGGAGTTCCACAAGGGATTAGAACCAAAGTTTCTAATCGGATGGAAGAAGATAAAAACAAGAGAGGCGGAAAAGAATACTATTTTGATTTATTAGATTACAAAAAAATTATTCATGATAATTGGGAACTTTTCGAAAAAAGATTTGGTTACGGCAAAGGCAGCAAAGACAAAAGAACAGAGTGGCTTGACTTTATAAATGAAGTAAGGCGGATAGTTGCCCATGCTTCATCAGGTAAAACAGTAAGCATGGAAAACTATCAACGATTGGTAGCATTGAATCAATGGCTCGGAATACAACTTGTCGAAGACCTAATTGAAGAACCTACCACAAATAATAATTAACTTGAATGAGGAATTGTAAAAGTTAAGTAGGAAATGGTTCAGGTTAACCTTTATTTTGGCTCTGCTATACCTAAAAAAAATAAGCTATCTTCGTTCAAAATTGAAATTTGAGCAGTAATTAATGAGTGAAAAAAAGGTTTTAGAAGTTTCGACAGTCAATTCCAAAATTCCTCATATACTAAAATATATGGGGTCTAAAAGGGAAATTATAGACTTTGTAACTACGGCTATTGATGAACTAGAAGTAAACAATACCTGGTTTTGCGATTTATTTTCTGGCACTAGTGTCGTAGGAGCGTCGTTGAAAAGTAAATATAATATACATTCAAATGATATACAATCGTATTCTGGGGTACTAGCAAAAACATATCTTACAGATTTAAAAAGTAGTATCCCTATTACAGCTATAGATGTGGTTAGGGGGCAAGCTACAGAGCTTGTAGATGAGTTTCGAGCGATGTACAAAGAGCTTAATTTTGATTATAACAATACCGACGATATAGAGAAGATCATAAGTATCGAAAAAGCTCAACAAGAGTTGATTGGAAAGGATTTTGACATTGGGTTTCATTTATTTGCGAAATATTATTCAGGAACCTATTGGAACTTTGAACAATGCGTTTGGATTGACTCTTTAAGGTGCGTGGCTGAAAAATATAAAGATAAACCTTTGTATTTTACAATTATGTCTTCGCTAATTTCTGCAATGTCCTATGTCTCGCAAAGTACTGGCCACTACGCGCAATATCGTGATATAACTGAAAAAAATATTAACGACATCTTAATTTATAGAAGACGTAACATTTGGAATTATTTTGAGCGGAAATTTAGAGAATTAAGTATTAGCTTAAATGGAACAGCAACTAAAGACTATCGAATTACAAATTTAGATTATATAGATTGCTTAAGATTGATCGAAAAAGGAACAATTGTTTATGCTGATCCCCCGTATCAGGCTGTTCACTATTCACGGTTTTATCATGCCCTAGAAACTTTAGTACGTTATGACTATCCAGCTGTTTCCCACAAAGGGAGATATCGGGAGGATCGCCACCAATCTCCTTTTTGCAAAAAAACAACGGTGGGGAAAGCATTCACTTCCTTATTTCAAGGAGTTGATGATAAAAAGGCACATTTGGCATTAAGTTACAGTGATACGGGGATGATTACTTTGCACCAAATTAATAATTTGGCTAAGGTTATTTTTAAAACCAATTACAAAATAACAGTTTTACAAAAAGATCATATACATAGTAAGATGGGAAGAAGTGATGAGAAGCAACAGGATGTTACCGAATATATTATTCTGTACAAAAGAATTAAATGACTTTAATTGTTGATTTCACTAGATTAAAAACGTCTTGGACGAAGTACGACATTGTTCAAGTAATGGACGTTATATCCAGTGAAGAAAAAATTGATCGATATAAAAAAAAGAAAATTAAAATTGATGAACCTATATTACGGTCTTTTTTAGGAATAAAATCATTATCCGATCCAACACCTTCTTATTGGATAGATATTCAGAACTATCCTGACGAAAAAAGGCTATTTGCTTTGCTATCAGTTATTTTTACTCATGGTAAAATTGTTAAATGGTTTGCTGAAGAATTTTCAAAAGGAGAAATGAAAGGTGTTTTTCTGATGGAACCAGATAAACCCCACACCAATATTCGCAGTGCATTAGTCGAAGCGGCAGCCGCAAAACCAGAGTATCGGCGATCTAAAGAAGTTCCTTATGATTTTTCCCCGATTCTTAAACAAGGAAGTATTGGTAAACTATTTAAACAGGTTTTAGAAGAACGTATTGGTCGTATAGCAAAAAAAAAGGTTAACGAAGAAGAATTTTATCAAATATGCTTTGCGAATAACTTTCATACAGCCTTAAGTTTAACTGATGGAAATTTTAGACTTTGGTTAGAAGGACGTTCATTAATAGACGATGATTTGAGAGATACTTTTTTAATCACATCTACAGAGTTTATAAAACAACTTAAACAATTTGTGCATGAAGAATTAGTAAGGCATAATTTAGATTTTATATATAATTTAGAATATAAAAAAGGTTTTTATTTAGTACAGAAATCAAAATTTGGTTCTCTTGTTGGGATTTTTACTGGTATTGAATTCGCTACTTTTTATCTTGAGCAATTAAGTCAGGCTGCAAAAGAATTTGATTACGACGATATTTCAAATGCTAAACCTGAGATTCCAATTGTAGAAAGTGATGTATTAACAATACTCCAAAGTAAGTTTTCTTTAGATGTAAAGAAGTTATTGGAAGATAATCTGTTTAAGCAGATAAATGATTACTTAATCAGTAATTATATTTCAAAAATTGATTCAGTTAGGGTAAAAAATTTTTATTCTATAAAAGAATTAAATCTGGAAAACTTATGTTCTACAAATGAAATCTATTTGTTAGGGGAAAATGGCGACGGTAAAACATTAGTATTAATGGCCATTTTCTTGGCTTTTAATCAATTTTATGTAACAGAAAAGACCGAACAAGAAAAGACCGGAAAAATAAAAGATCTTATTCAGGATAATAAGGACCTTATTTTATTAGGAACAGATAAGGCAGGTGAAATTTATGGTAAACGAAAATTTTGGTTAAACCAATTTTTCGCTTATGGTGCTCACCGTGGTCGATATAACACAGATAGTGCTGATAGGTACGGCTTTATGAGCTTATTTGACGGAAACCAAGAGTTAACGCACCCTGTTTCATGGTTAAAGGATCAAAAATTAGCAGAGTTGCAGGGCAAAAAAAGACTAACAGAACCTGAAATATTTCAGAATGAAGACAAGCCTTTAGTTAAGCTAACTGTTTCTTCAATTCAAGAGATGTTACATAATGTTTTGGAAAAAAATGTTTCCGTCGAATTCGAAGGCATAGAAGTTTATTTTTTTGAGAAAGGAAGCAAACTAAAATTTGATCAACTATCAGAAGGATATAAAAGCGTAATAATTTTCGTTTGTGATTTAATTTTTCGTCTAGTACAAAATCAGCCTGCGGTAGATTCTACACAAGACCTTCAAGCGATCGTATTAGTAGATGAAATCGATTTGCATTTACATCCTAAGTGGCAGTTTAATATCGTTAAAAAGCTGCGAATACTTTTTCCAAACATTCAATTTATTTTTAGCACGCATAGCCCTGCAATTATACAAGGTGCTTCTGATGATGCAGTAATATACCGTGTATATAGGAACGAAAAAGATGGAGAAACAAGATTAAGCAATGCGTATTTTAGGAAAAACTTAGACCACTTAATGATTAACTCGCTTGTGACTTCTCCTCTGTTTGGTATGGAAAGTGCACGCATGAACGTAAAGGACAACAATTCTGACACTAGTGATAGTTACTTACTTCACAAAATAAATAATAAAATTAGTGAGGAGTTGGCTAAAAGGAAAAAAGGGGGAATCGAGTTTATAAGCGAGGTAGAAATTGACAATTTAATAAATGATGTTTTTAATGAAGATTTAGGGGACGATGATTAAGATTACTAAGGAGTTAAAAGCTATACCTGAATCATTAAAACCGGCAACTGAAGATTTTTTTCTTTCACCTGATGTATCACCTATACCTTCTACTACCACCCACCAACGCCGGATCAAAATAATTAACGACGGATTTTATACTGACGAGCCTAAATACAATAGTAGGTACAAATATGATGATATAAAAATAGCCTTGGCAGCAATTTATTTAGGGAAATGTGCATATTGCGAACAAAAAGTAGAGCTATCACATGTTGAACATTATAGACCTAAAGATACCTATTACTGGCTAGCATATTCATGGGACAACCTGTTATTAGCTTGCCCACATTGTAACCAGTTTAAGGGAACCAATTTTGACTTGTTAGGACAACAGGTTAACTTCATTAACATTGACGAGAACATAAAAAGCATCAACATATCGTCTGGTTCATATGACTTTAAAGAACAACCTAAAATGGTTAATCCTGAATTGACCGATCCCATGAATAATATAATTTTTTTGGTTGATGGTGGAATGAGATCAAACGATATAAGGTTTACCTATACGATTGAAAAATGTAAGATCTCAAGAGCTTATTTAAGGGATGAAAGGAGAAAGCTACTAAATGATTTTAAGGATGATATAGCAGCAGAACTTTTAAGAAACAACAAAGAAGATAGAATTGCTGGAATAAAGGCTATTTTAGAAAAATTCAAACGGGACGCAGAAAAGCTCGAAAATCCTTTTTTGGCCTTTAGGCGATATGCAATTCGGTACAAATGGTTACAGAATTCCCTTTCGAGATTAGCACAAAACCCTTCAGTTGAATAAATAAAATCGGGTAAGCAATAATTGCCCTATAGGACAAGAAAGATCTTCAAATTAAATTTCCATGCCTTGGAAATTATTTAAATTTATTACTGCTATTTTCCTATACTTCTTTTATCACCTAAAACTTGAAATTTCCAATTGTTTTTATTTCAATATAAGTCGCAAAAACAAAATTTATAGGCATAAAAGAAGCATTATAATTTTGGGGGTTGAAATCTAAACAGCTTCTTAAAACTATGAGTGTATTTACGATAATTGATAATAACAAACAGATTAAGGAATTGTAATGCGTAAACGGCTGGCTGCTGTTAGTGGTAAAATAGTAAAGGCCGACAGGCAAAAAAATAAAAAACAAAATTGCCCGCTCGTTACGGCCTTGATAGTTTTACTGCGTAGCTACTTTTGTAAGAGCTGTGCGTTGCCTTTACTATATCTACCATGTAACAAAAAAATATGCTAGCGATAATTTAACTTTCCCAAAGCCGGTTCTTCAAACGCATCACATTGCTTCAGATATAATTCCATTTGAGCCATATCTTCCTGGTGTACGGTAGCACTAAATTCATAGGCACGTAATAACATCCTGATATAGGCACCGGATTCGCCTTGTTTGGTTAGCTTTTTTAAAGCACCCATATAATCTTCGCGGTAAACAGTGGGGATGATAATTTTAGATAACCCTTTTGAGGTCAGTTCGGCATTCATCATGATCCTTGCTATTCTTCCGTTGCCGTCTAAAAACGGGTGAACTTCACTAATCAGGAACATCATATAGGCAGCTCTAGCAAATGGATTTCTTAAGATCGAATACAACTCAAATCCTTTTTTAAGTGTTCCCTCAACAAGTTGCCAATCCACAAATTCAGTGCTTCCGGCGCGATTATTCTTGTCTTTAAAATGTCCCGGCGTTTTGGAAGGCCGGGCACTTAAAAAAATAGAATGCCTGTGCTTGAGAATGTTAATTAACTGCTCTGCTGTATCCGGGAAACGGCTCATTTCTTTTCTATCGGATACAATTTGGTAAGTTCCTAATACGTCATGCGAATCTTCATCCCTTGATGGCATGGGCGTAGCGGTTAACACGATTTCTTTGGCTTCTTCAATTTCAAAAATGGTGCCTTCTATGTAATTGGAAAAGTAACTTTCATAAAAGGCAAAGTTCTGATAAGCATGGATCGTCCTATTTTGATCTTCATAAGCAGGATATTCGTTTGCCGCAAGTTGTTCATACAGGTGATTAAACAAGTCTATCCTGTACGGATCATACGGAAAGCCAGAACGCCTTGCTTTAGCTAGCGGCGATGATAGTATTTTATTGCTGTTGCTCGAAAGTAAGGCACCTATAAGCTTGTTAAGCTTCGCAAATTCCCTTTTCATATCAAGTTCATCCGCAACAAGACTTGCCTGGTCACGCAAGCTGTTTAATCCCTCTTCGCCCCTGATGCGGACAATGGCATCCAGTTTTTCTTCTATAACTTCTTTAGGCAGAATTTTTGAACTATCCTCTTTTTGTGTGGAAGATTGCAGATTTTCAAGATATGCCCTTGCTTCCTGCGAAACATATAAGTCTTTAAAAAACGGAGCATCACCATTAACTGGGCCTTTGCCTTTTAACGACCGGATAGTTATACCTGGCAATACAATGTTTTTTGTGTATTTATACGTTATAAAAATTTCACCCAATGGAGAAGGCTTAAATTCCAACGCACTACGGTGGCTTAACAATGCTCCCGGATATTGATGGGCAAGTATTTTATACCAATTTCTCTTGACTAATACTTCGGGTTGTCCGTTAAGATTTGAAGTATAAATACGCGGTGCGATTTTTTTGATTTTACCGGCTTTTTCCAACCTGCTGATCTGTTGGGAAAGTGTTTTGTCAGAACTTCCAAATAGAATTTCATCTATGCATGATTGTAGATTTTTTTCTATTAATTGCTTTGACACACGCTAATTTGTAGATTTTTTTCTAACAAAACAAGTTTTTTGTAGAATATTTTCTATTAGATTGCGTGCTTGGTAGATTATTTTAAATAAAGGCAATTAAGATGAAGCTTAAATTTATAGTCCAAGTAGATTTTATATAGACGTGTAATGAAACTTACTTTAAATATATGGCAGTAATCACTGTTGAATTAGATCGAACAGACGGAAAGGCGGTTTAAGTACCTGTTTAAATTTATTGAGGAAAATTCATAATGCTTCTTTTATGCCTATATTTTCGTGTTTGTTTTCTATAACGGTGTAATAAGCAAAGGGCTTTTTCAATTTTTAGGTGATAAAAGAAGCATATAAAACAATTGGAAAAAATTTAAACAGGCTCTAAAATTTAAATAAAGAAATCATAAAAGTTTTTGATACTGCGGTGATGCTATGGAAGCCATTTTTCCATATATGATCGAAATCACATTTTTGAATGAGTAAAATCATTTATACGGAGGCTGGAGCAAGGTACTTTTGACAGGAACGATATCACCAAATATCCACGACCTCATCCATATGACTTTACTTGTAAGCACTAAAAAGTTCCTCGATGAAACCGGAAATATTGCAAAGTTTACCGGCCGATTTTTCTCCATGGGTATCAGGCCGCGTTATGAAGTAAAAGAGTTTCTTAACCAGTGTTATATTATCGGTTATAAATCCTTCCCCCTTATTGCCCTGACCTCTTTTATCATGGGGCTGGTCTTGACCATGCAGTTGCGTCCATCCCTTGTAACTTATGGCGTAGAATCCCAATTACCGGTAATGGTAGGTTTAGCTATCGTCAGGGAGATTGGACCGGTGATTACAGCATTGATCTTTGCCGGAAAAATTGGCAGCAGTATCGGTGCAGAACTTGGTTCCATGAAAGTAACGGAACAGATCGATGCCATGGAAGTCAGCGGTATCAAACCTTTTAAATACCTCGTGGCCACCAGGGTGCTTGCAACCACATTCATGTTGCCGATCCTCACCATTTTAGGCGATGCCGTTTCCCTTTTTGGGGCATATTTAGGGGTCAATATCCGTTCGGTAACCAGTTTTGCCCTGTTCTTTCGCCAGGTATTTCAAAGTTTGGCTTACAGCGATGTATCACCCGCTGTGATCAAGACTTTGTTTTTTGGTTTTGCTGTCGGCATGGTGGGCTGCTACAAAGGATTTAATTCGAGCAAAGGCACGCAAGGCGTTGGAGTTTCAGCAAACTCATCGGTGGTTTTAGCCTCTGTAATCATCTTCGTTATTGATTTACTGGCGGTACAGGTCACCGAAGTATTAGGACTTAATTAATCACTGATGGAAACAGCAATAAGCCAGGCACCAATCAATAATGAACAGCAGCCTATAGAGGAAAATGTGATCGTAATTGAGCATCTTTTCAAAAAATTTGGTGACAATGCTGTTTTGAAGGATTTTAACCTGAAGGTACAAAAGGGGGAAAACACAGTCGTCTTAGGGAAATCAGGTTCGGGGAAATCTGTATTGATCAAGTGCATCATCGGCCTCTTAACGCCCGATAGCGGCAGCATTAAGGTTTTTGGCGAGGAAATGTCCAAACTTGATGAAGAAGGCTTGGACAAGATCAGAACAAAAATTGGTTTTCTGTTCCAGGGAAATGCGCTTTACGATTCCATGACCATCAGGGAGAACCTGGAATTCCCGGTGCGCAGGCATTGGGTTGACCTTTCCGAACCGGATATCAACAAAATGGTGCTTGAAGCATTAGAAAATGTTGGCCTGGAAAAGACAGTAGATATGATGCCATCAGAATTGTCTGGCGGTATGCTGAAACGGGTTGCGTTGGCCAGGACGATCATTTTAAAACCGGAAATCATTTTGTATGACGAACCTACAACCGGCCTGGATCCGGTTACTTCAAGGGAGATCGAAAATTTGATTTTGACCTTGCAAAAGAAGTATCAGACAACAACCATCATCATTTCGCACGATATGACCTGTGTTAAAAATGTTTCTGATGTGGTGGCATTGCTGCTCAACGGAAAGTGTTACACAGAAGGCTCTTACGAATCACTGGCAAAATCAACAGACGAGCAGATCAAACAATTTTTTGAATAAAATACATGGCAGAGCAAAAGGGAAATAATATTAAACTTGGTGTATTTGTATTGGCAGGGCTGTTTGTCCTGATCCTGACATTCTACATCATCGGAAAAGACAACAACCTTTTCGGGGCCAATTTTAAACTGAAAGTACGTTTTACCGATTTAAACGGACTTACCGTAGGAGGCAACGTGATGTTTTCAGGGTTGCAGGCAGGCACGGTGAAAAGTACAGAATTGCTTAATGATACTACCGTTGAAGTAACGATGCAGATCAACAGTAAAGTAAAAACCTATATTCATAAAAATGCTTTGGCAGGCATTGGTACCGAAGGCCTGATGGGCAATAAGGTCATTAATATTACTCCAACCCGCGGGTTCAGTGCCATTGTTGAAGATGGAGACCTTTTAAAGGCACATGAAACGGCAAATATGGATGAAATTATTGCGACCTTATCCAAAACCAATAATAATGTGGCCAGTATATCAAAAGTGCTGAAAGGAACGGTTTTAAGGATAGATACCAGTGATATCTTAAAATTATTCGATGATAAATCTATCGGTGTAAGCTTGAAGTCTTCGCTTCAAAACATACATAAAGCCACAAATAACGCTAATAAAATGATGGGCGGACTTAATACCTTGGTTGCGCAAATAAAAAATGGAAAGGGGACGGCCGGACTTTTATTAACAGACAACCGGATGGCAGCAAACCTTAAAAATGCGATGGTTAACATTAAGGCTGCCAGCATAAATGCCAATAACATGACCATTCAGATGGATGAAATGGTTAAAAAGCTAAACCACGACTTGACAACCGGTAAAGGGCCTGTACATACTTTATTAACCGATTCTGTAATTTCAAACAACATCAGTAAAACCATAGAGAACTTGCAAAAGGGCACAGATGGCTTTAACCAGAACATGGAAGCGCTGAAGCATAATTTTCTATTTAGAGGTTTTTTTAGACGCCAGACTAAGCAAAAGAAAAAAGATGAGGCTAAAGCCCTCTTAATCAATAAATAAGCATATTAGAATTTCATAAAGTACTGATTTTTTAAAAATAGCTGATAAATAGAGTGCCGATGTTATTGTGATGGAACGCACGCACGAAAGGGTTTATCGCCATTTGTTTATCGGCAGTGTTGCAGAAGAAGTGATCAGGCATTCCAAGAAAACTTTAGTTGTGATACCGATTTCTGAAAGTCAGGCAGTTTAACAAGTTAAGCGAGAAAAATTTATGGTGCTTCTTTTATGCCTGTAAATTTTGTTTTTTGCTTTACTAAAGAGGCTGAAAACATGAACAATTGATGTTTTTTAGGTGATAAAAGAAGCATGTAAAAAATCCCTTTGCCCCTGATCCCTGCGAAATAAGTCGCCACTGGCGGGTTACATTATTGTAATCAACCAATTCAAGGATTTATTAGATAAAAACCCGTTGGTGACCTGGAGCACGGGCAGAAAGGGAAACTATTGGGACAAGACGGTAGCAGAAAGCTTCTTCAAGACTTCTTCAAAACGCTTAAAGCAGAATAGGTTTATCAAAACAAGTTTGAAACCAAGCATGCAGCTAAGATTGTCTTTGAGATTGATCATCCCGAATACATCGACTAAATTCCTACCCTGCGGCAATCCTTTAGCTTTTTAAAATGGGAAGGAGTAAGCCCGGTAGTTTTTTTAAATTGGTTAGAAAGGTGCGCTACGCTGCAATAGTTCATTTTATAAGAAATTTCGGTGAGTGAAAGTTCATCATAAAACAGCAGCTCCTTTACACGTTCAATTTTATGGATAATGACGTAATGTTCAATGCTGATACCCTCAGATTCAGAAAATACGTTGGCCAGATAGGTGTAATTGTGAATTAATCTTTCACTCAAATAGTTCGAAAAGTTTGTTTTAAGCGGTTCATCAATATAGTGGATTACTTCTACAACTACCTTTTTTATCTTTTCGATCAGGATGCTTTTTTTATCATCCATTAGTTCCAGGCCAAATTTGTGCAGAGCCATTTTAAGTTGGTCTTTTTGCAAAGCCGACAGGTTTTCCGAAATATCGGCAGTTCCCAATTCTACGTTGCAATAATGATAACCCAGCGTTGAAAGCACTTGTTTTACAATGATCTTGCAACGGATGCAGACCATATTTTTGATATAGAGTTTCATGAAGTAAAGCTACATCCGTGGGGCTTTTAAAAAAATGACGGCGGACATGTATAATCGTGATGAGGATCACGGGTGAGCCTTTTTAATGGTAATTTAACCTATAGATTTAATATTTTGGATTTATCCACCAATAACTTAGAAGCTGTTTAAATTTTGTTCAATCTATTTTCTATGCTTCTTTTATCACCCGAAAAACTGGGAAACCGATGCTTCTTCTATCGGTACAAAATGCAAAACAAAATTTACAGGCATAAAAGAAGCATTGTAATTTTATTTGAGATTTTTCTATGCTTCTTCTATCGGTACAAAATGCAAAACAAAATTTACAGGCATAAAAGAAGCATTATAATTTTATTTGAGATTTTTCTATGCTTCTTCTATCGGTACAAAATGCAAAACAAAATTTACAGGCATAAAAGAAGCATTATAATTTTATTGGAGATATTTCTTATGCTTCTTTTATCACCTAAAAAACAGCGGTTTGTTGATTTTGAAATCGCCGTCACAGCAAAAAACAATATTTATGGTCGTAAAAGAAGCATTGTAAAATTTTCTCATGCAAATTTAAACAGGCGCTTAATTTCTATGGCAAACCTGGCGACACGTTCTGTCTTTATCGTAAAATCGGTAAATACAAGGATTGTTTTTATAAAGGATTATTCCATCAGCAGTACTGCTACTCCCTGGATTTTGCCATGTCTGAGGTTGTTTATTGCTTCGTTGGCCTGCCGCAGTTCAAACGTTTGCGTTTGCGTATGCACAGGGATTGTATTCAAGATCCCAAAGAAATCCTTACCATCCTGGCGCGTCATATTGGCTACGGATTTGATACTTCTTTCCTCCCATAATATTTCATAAGGAAAACCGGGAATATCACTCATATGGATGCCGCCGCAAATGACCTGTCCGGCTTTATCCACGCCCTTTAACGCCTTGGGGATCAATTCTCCGGAAGGTGCAAAAATGATCGCTGCATCCAGCTTTTCGGGCGGTGTTTCATTACTGCTGCCGGACCATCGGGCACCCATTTTAAGCGCAAAAACCTGCGCTTCCTTATCCGCTTCACGGGTAAAGGCGAAAAATATTTTCCCCCTGGGATTTGGCTGTTTGGGTAATGATATGGGCAGCCGCACCGAAACCATACATTCCTATTTTTTTTGCCGATTTGTCAATCATGCTATATGAACGGTAACCGATCAACCCGGCACAAAGTAGTGGTGCTGCTTCCGGCTTGACATACTGCCGGTGGGAAGGTGGTACGAAATAATTGGGGAAGCAAGCATTGCCGACGCGATTTTGGATAAACTGGTGCACACCTCCCACCGAATAGAATTAAAGGGGGAGAGCTTAGGAAAAAAACTGTAATATGATCACTAATTTATCTTTTTGACCAAAATCCTTAAGCGGTCATCATCACCGGAATATCCATAATGAACAGATTTTATAAAAGTAAGTACGATTTGACTTTGATTGGCTTCCCATTTTTGCTTATTTGCAGGGGAATACAAACCAAACTATGAACCGAAAAATCAAAACTTGTGGCCTTTTAACACTCCTACTATTTAACGGATTGATTTCTTACAGCCAATCAAAAGACAAGGTAAAAAGCATAGAAAACCAATATTGTGCTGATTTGGGAAATGGTTATTTCGAAAACCCAATTTTAAGGGGTAATTATGCTGATCCGTCGGTTGTAAGAGAGGGAAACAATTATTACATGACCCATTCTTCTTTTGATAACCTGCCGGGCTTATTGGTTTGGCAATCACATGATCTTGTAAGCTGGAAACCCATTGCAAATGCGCTAACCGAATTTGTTGGAGGCGTTTGGGCGCCAGACATTATTAAATATAAAGGTTTGTTTTATATTTATTTTCCTGCGGGCGGCACCAATTGGGTGGTAACTGCAAAAGATCCTGCCGGCCCGTGGAGCAAACCTGTTGATTTAAAAATTGGAGGGATAGATCCCGGGCATGTTGCCGGGCAAGACGGCAAAAGATACTTAAACCTGGCCGGCGGTGGTATGGTTTCGTTGGCAGATGATGGATTGAGTGTAACCGGCACAATGAAAAGAAATTATGAAGGTTGGGTTTTCCCAAAAGACTGGATTGTGGAGTGCTTTTGCCTGGAGTCGCCAAAATTTACCTATCACAACGGTTATTATTACATAACGGCTGCCGAGGGCGGAACTGCTGGTCCGGCCACGAGTCACATGGTGGTTTCGGCGCGTTCTAAAACACCCTTTGGGCCTTGGGAAAATAGTCCTTACAATCCCATCGTTAGGAATACAAACAGAAATAATAAGTGGGCATCGATAGGACATGGAACACTTGTAGATTCGCCTGATGGAAAATGGTGGATTGTTTTCCACGGATTTGAAAATGCCAACAAGACAATTGGCCGGCAGACCTTGTTGCTGCCTATAGAATGGACAAAAGATGGCTGGTGTAAAGTGCCGGATAGTGCAGACGTTGCAAAGCCCTTAAAAAAACCTATGGGCAAAGCGGTTATTCATGGCATGAAATTGTCTGACGATTTTGCAGGCCACAAATTAGGCAGCCAATGGAATGTGTTAAAAAATGAGCACAAAGAACGGTTTGTTGTCGATAATGGAACCTTAACCATCAAAGGTTTGGGCAAATCAATTTCCGAAACCCAACCTTTGCCCATTATGCCGGGAAACGATTCTTATGAAGTAACCGTAGCGTTAACTGCAGGGACGAATACCGCAAGCGGAGGGATAATGTTGTATTACAATCAAGAATATTATGCCGGATTGCAATTTTCCGATCACCACATTTATCGGGTAAACAATAGAGGTCAGAAAAGCAGGGTATCAGGTGATATTAAACAGGATATGGTTTACCTGAGACTCAAGAACGACCATAATGACTTGTTATACTACTACAGTTTGGATGGCAAAGATTGGACGAGAACGGATCAGGTGAGTCAAATGTCGGGATACGAAACCAATACTTTAGGTGGTTGGGGTTATTTAAAGCCTGCCCTATTTTCTATTGGCGAAGGTGAGGTTAAATTCAAAAACTTTAAATATGAAGGCCTGGATGGAAAAATTATAACCGCAAACTAAGGGCAGATTTTGCACCAGACTTTTTGCCGGTTTCGTTATTATTAGGTTATAATTTCAAAAACCTGAAACTGATGTGTAAGCTTTTTGACCGTTTGCATGGACATTGTAAATTGCCGCCGCTCCATGTTTTGTGTTTTCCCATTTTTTAATGAAAATGTATGAAGGCGGGGCTAATATTACAATGCAAACGGAATCATTGTTAAATATCTATGGATGTCTGCGGACGTACTAATCTTTTGCGTCAGTTCTTTGTTATGTTGATTGCATCGTAAAATAGAGGTCGTTTAAACTTAATTTAAGCCTGTTCAAATTTTGTTCAATCTATTTTAGATGCTTCTTTTATCACCTAAAAAAACAGAAAGTTTCTATGCTCTTTTTACCGGTATATATTTCGAAAACAAGTTTTATGGGCATAAAAGAAGCATTGTAAATTTTCAGATAAAAATTTAAACAGGCTTTAAATTATAATTCATTTTTTATCACATCTTATTATTATTAAAGATGTAATGGAAAATTTTCCATTGCGCATTTTCTTTATGCAGCACAAATAATTCTTTGTTGTCTACAGGAATGGTTTTCCCGTTGGCATGTATAAGCGTACTACCTTTTGAGTGTGTCCTTGCAAACGCATAATCTCCATTTATGATTACTTCATCAGTAGTATATTCAACATTTAATTCAAAAGCTTTAAATAAAGATTCATAGGCGCCTTTTAATTGTTCCTGCCCTTTTGCTGCCGGCGCACCATTTGGCATCAGCGTACCGTCTTGTGTAAAAAATGCCAATGTTTTTGAAACATCTGACGTATTGATCACATCTCCATAAGAGGAGAGTAATTTTTCGATGGCTGATTTTTCTGTTGTTGTATCCATTTGTTTTATTTGTTGATTAGAGCCTGTTTCAATTTTGTCTGATTTCTTTTAGATGCTTCTTTTATCACCTGCGAAAACAAGAAATATTAATGCTTCTTTTATCGGTATAAAATACAAAAACAAAATTTACAGGCATAAAAGAAGCACTGATATTTTTTTCAGATAAAAATTTAAACAGGCTCTTATTAATTAATGATAGATTCTCCGTGTTATTTTGACAAGCAGCTGCCTGGTTGCCCTTCGGTGCGCATTACGGTTATTCGGCGATGCGCAGAACGATTTTGCCCTGCGTGTGCCCGGTTTTTGACAGTTCGTGCGCTTTTTTTACTTCAGATAAAGGTAAAACCATCCCGACGCGCGTTTTTAATTTGCCGCTCTCGATCAACCGGCTCACTTCGCTTAATCGCGCCGCGTTCGGAGGCGTGTTGACCATCGCAGCCTGCACGCCGAATTCTTTGGCTTTATCGGCAGACGGCGGCGCGACGGTCGAAACGAGAAATCCGCCTTTTTTCAAAACCTGAAAAGAGCGTTCCTCGGTGTCTCCCCCTACAGTATCGAGAACAACATCTGCGTCTTTTACTGCATTTTCAAATTTTTCTTTTTTATAATCAATCACTATATCCGCGCCAAGACCTTTGACGAATTCCAAGTCTTCGCCCGAAGCCGTTCCCACAACGCGCGCGCCTTTGGCTTTGGCAAATTGGACAGCCATCGAACCGACCATGCCCGCCGCGCCGTGAATCAAAATTGTCTGCCCGCTTTCGAGGTGCGCCGTATCGAATATCGCCTGCTGCGCTGTAAGCGCACCGATGGGAACGGATGCCGCCGTTTCAAAATCAAGATTTTTCGGCTTTAAAGCGATTTCCGATTCTTTGGCAATTGTATATTCGCCATAACCTCCGCCCCGCATCATATCAAGAGAACCGAAGATTTCGTCGCCTTCTTTGAAGTTCTTCACCGCCGCGCCCGCTTGCTCAACGGTTCCCGCAATCTCGGTGCCGAGAATCATCGGCAATTTTAGTTTGAGCATTTCGCCCATACCGTCGCGTACTTTCCAGTCAACCGGGTTGACCCCGGATGCGTAAACTTTTATCAAAACTTCATCTTCTTTCGGTTCAGGGCAGTTTACGTCCGCGTAATTCAAGACGCTTTCATCTCCGTATTGGTTGATTGACACCGCTTTCATTGTTGTTGCTTTTTCTGTTGTTGTTTTCATTTTTATTTCTCTTTTTCAATTCAATTTGTTTGCTTTAATTCCAACCCAAGAGCAACGATAAATTGTTGCTTCAAGCTTGCGCCGGGTTTTAAAAAAATCGTGCGCCGCGCTGCGTCTTATTTCCGACTTTCTGTCCAATTTTTCCGTTTATTTTTCACGCAGGGAATCAGGTAACGCGACGGTGTGCATCCCGATTCGCTTAAACATCGCTTTCATCTGTTCGGGCGTAGCGCGTTCCTCGATTCCTGCAGGCGGAACTGTCCGGGTTTTCGCCACAGTTCCAAATTCGGTTATCAATTGCTCAAAGCCGCCAGGCAGATAAAAGTTCAAGAGCCGCGTTCCTTCCGTGTCAACCCGAAAGCTGTGGACGCAACCGGCGGGAATATAAACAAGCGCTTCGGCTTCGGCTTTGACTTTTTCTTCTCCGGCAATGGCTGTAATCTGACCTTCCACTATATAAAGAACTTCGTCCTGCTCGTGTGTATGGGGCGGCGGACCAGAGGTTTTTGAACATAATTGCTCCATCAGCGAATACGAGCCGCCGGTTTGTTCGGCGGTTGCCAGAATCGTCCACAATATCCCCTGTGACCAAAATGCAGGCGCGTTTTTCGCTTCGATGCCGTAGGGCTTAATGAGATTCACCTGACTTGGCTTAGTCGCCATATTGTCTTTGGTTGGCGGATCGGCAAACGGCAGCGCCAGAATAGGGATCTGGCCGAATTAGCGAGAGCATTCTTCGACCATCCAGCGTGGCGGCATCGGAAGCGAGCCAGGTTCCGGCGGTTTTCGTTCACTTGCCGGTGTTGCGATACTCATTAAAAGCATCTCGAATCCTCCCGGCGTGTAAAAATTTAAAAGCCGCGAATTGGGAGCGTCCACCGTAAAACTATGCTCCACATAACGAGGAATCGAGATAAACGCTCCTGGTCCGGCTTTTATCGTTTCGCCCCCGGCGTTGAAAGTGCAATGGCCTTCGAGGATATACAAGCCCTCATCTACCGGATGCGCGTGCGTTGGCGGACCGCCGATGCCGACTCCGCAAATCTGCTCGATGAAGCAGAAATTGCCGTTGGTCAAAAAGCTGCCAGCCAGCGGCATCCAAAGGTTATCATTAATCCAAAAGGCTGGACTATTCTGGTTGGTCAAGATATACGGGGCAGCAGGTTCATTCATCATTTTAATACTCTTTATTTAGACAATTTTTTAATACTCCTGAGAAGCTGTTTAAAAACGATCCGGCATATTTTACATGCTTCTTTTATCACCTAAAAAAATAGAAACTTATATTACCCTTTGTGTCTGTATAAATGCAAAAACAAAATTTACAGGCATAAAAGAAGTACTAATGATTTTTCGGCTATAAACTTAGAGCCTGTTTAAAAATAGAATTGAAGAAATGTTATAGGTTTAGATAAACCGGTCAGGAATGTTCTTTTTGTGGTGACTAAACTATAAAAAGATGTACCCTACCGATTTATCAGAAACCCAGTG
>JAABUT010001506.1_pt1 | contig 26219 bp, 22 predicted proteins | sample 5559281 | NCBI WGS metagenome assembly JAABUT01 (sample SAMN10711880, study PRJNA513359) | rock metagenome | isolation source: Antarctica rocks | place: Antarctica: Victoria Land, Ricker Hills nord | collected 2016-01-04
CAGACTGTTGACGAGTCGGCTCGTCGACCCTATGGTTTCGTCATCCGCAATTCTTCTTCCGCATCCCGGTAGACGACTGATCCGTACCGTCCCCGTCGGTGCCCCGGCATACCGGCGTCCGACCGGTGGTGCCCCGCCGTACGAACCCTGCTGAACCGCGAGAAGCCGACCGAGAGAAGCCGAGCCAGACCATGAGCATCGTCCTGGGCCCCAACCAGTACGGCAAGGCGGAGAACCGCGTCGTGCGGCTCTACCGCGACACCGACCGCCACGAGATCCGCGACCTCAACGTCTCGAGCTCGCTGCGCGGCGACTTCGCCGCCGCACACGTCCACGGCGACCAGAGCGCCGTCCTGCCGACCGACACCCAGAAGAACACCGCCTTCGCCTTCGCCAAGGAGCACGGAATCACCTCACCGGAGGACTATGCGCTGACCCTCGCGGCGCACTTCCTCGACGCCGCGTCCGCGGCGACCGGCGCCCGGATCGAGGTCGAGGAGTACGCCTGGGACCGGATCGCCGTCGACGGGAAGGGTCACGACCACGCCTTCGTCCGCCGGGGCGGCGACACGCGGACCACCGTCGTCACCGTGCAGGGCACCGGCAGCGACCGGCATGCCTGGGTCGTCTCCGGGCTGAAGGACCTCGTTGTCCTGAAGTCCACCGGGTCGGAGTTCAAGGGCTACCTGCGCGACCGCTACACGACGCTTCCCGAGGCCGACGACCGGATCCTGTCGACGTCGCTGGTGTCCCGCTGGCGCTACGCCTCCAGCGAGGTGCCGGGAGGCGACTGGACCAAGACCTTCGACGACGTGCGGCAGATCCTCCTTGCGACCTTCGCCACGACCTACAGCCGGGCCCTGCAGGAGTCGCTCTACGCCATGGGTTCGGCCGTGCTGGAAGCCCACCCGGAGATCGCCGAGATCCGGTTCTCCGCGCCGAACAAGCACCACTTCCTCGTGGACCTCTCGCCGTTCGGCGTGGAGAACCCCGGCGAGGTCTTCCATGCGGCCGACCGGCCGTACGGGCTCATCGAGGCGACCGTGACCCGGGACGACGCGCCGGACGCCGTAGACGCCTGGCTCACCGTGCCCGGCTTCTGCTGACCAGGAAAGGCGTTCAGATGTCGACTACCGTCTCGGACCCGACCACCCGGCCGGAGGACGAACGCCTGCCGCTGGGCCCGACGTTCGCCTACGGCATCCAGCACATCCTGACGATGTATGGCGGGGTCATCGCCCCGCCCCTCATCGTCGGTGGTGCCGCGGGGCTGTCACCGGCCCAGCAGGGCCTGCTCGTCACCGCCGCGCTCTTCGTCAGCGGGCTCGCGACCATCCTGCAGAGCGTCGGTGTCCCGTTCTTCGGCTCGCAGCTGCCCCTCGTCCAGGGCATCTCCTTCGCGTCGGTCTCGACGATGACTGCGGTCGCCACCGGCAGCGGTGGCCTGCCGGCCGTCTTCGGCGCGATCATCGTCGCCGGCGTCGTCGGGCTGGCGATCAGTCCGTTCTTCTCCCAGGTCGTCCGGTTCTTCCCGCCGGTGGTCACCGGAACCATCATCACCGTCATCGGCCTGGCGCTCTTTCCCGTCGCGGTGCGCTGGGCCATGGGTGGCAACGCGAAGGCGCCCGACTACGGGTCCGTGGCGAACATCGGCCTCGCGGCCGCCACGCTCCTCGTGATCCTCCTGCTGAGCCGGCTGGTCCAGGGGCCGGTCAGCCGCCTGTCGATCCTCCTGGGAATCCTCGTCGGCACCGTGTTCGCGGCCGTCGTCGGCAAGGCCAACTTCTCGCGCGTGGGCACCGGCTCGTGGGTGGCCTTCCCCACACCGTTCAGCTTCGGCGTCCCGGTGTTCCAGCTCGGCGCGATCATCTCCATCACCATCGTCATCCTCGTCATCATGACGGAGACGACGGCCGACATCCTGGCCGTCGGCGAGATCGTCGGCACCGACGTCAGCCCCCGCCGGGTGGGTGACGGGCTGCGGGCCGACATGCTTGCCACCAGCCTCGCCCCCGTCTTCAACAGCTTTCCGGCCAGCGCCTTCGCCCAGAACGTCGGCGTCGTCGCCATCACCGGCATCAAGAGCCGCTGGGTCGTCACCGCGGGCGGCTCGGTCCTTGTCGTCCTCGGGCTCCTACCGGTGCTCGGCCGGGTCGTCGCCGCCATCCCGCTGCCCGTGCTGGGCGGAGCCGGCATCATCCTCTTCGGCTCGGTCGCCGCGAGCGGGATCCGCACCCTCTCCAAGGTCGACTACGACGGCAACCTCAATCTCGTCCTCGTGGCGACGGCACTCGGCTTCGGGATCATCCCCATCGCCGTCCCGGCGTTCTACGCCCACTTCCCCGAGTCGTTCCGCACGGTCTTCGAGTCCGGCATCAGCGCGGCCAGCATCGCCGCCGTCGCGCTCAACCTCTTCTTCAACGAGCTCCGGGCCGGCAGGGGTGGCCGGCCATCGGTGCTCACGGCCGGCCCGGCCGTCATGGTCGGACCGGACGAGGCGGACGTGCTCCGTCGGAGTGGCACCGTGCGCACCGGCGGAACCGCCGACCCGGACCCAACCGCCGACCCCGGAGCCAACCGCCGACCCCGGCCGCGGCCGTCCCGGCCAGTGATCTCCCGTCACACCGCCCCGACAGACGACGACCCCGCCCGACCCGATCTGCCCGCTCCCGACTGCCTGGCCCAGAAGAAGGTGTGACATGACCGCTTCACCCGCCGTCACCGACGGTCCCCCTGCGAGATCGACCAGGCACCCGGTCGACGAGGTCCTCCCCGTCCCGAAGCTGGCGATCTACGGCTTCCAGCACGTCCTCGCGTTCTACGCCGGCGCGGTCATCGTGCCGATCCTCCTCGCGAACGCCATCGGCCTGAACACCCAGCAGCTGATCCACCTCATCAACGCCGACCTGTTCACCTGCGGCATCGCCTCGATCATCCAGTCGGTCGGGTTCTGGAAGGTGGGCGTCCGGCTCCCGCTGCTGCAGGGCGTGACGTTCACGGCCGTCTCGCCGATGATCGCCATCGGCGCCGCGGCCGGCGGCGGCACGGACGGTCTGCTCGTCATCTACGGCGCGGTCATCGTGGCCGGGCTCTTCACCTTCTTCATCGCCCCCTACTTCAGCAAGCTCATCCGCTTCTTCCCGCCGGTCGTCACCGGCTCGGTGATCAGCATCATCGGCATCGCCCTGCTCCCCGTCGCAGCCGCGGACGCGGCCGGTGGCGCCGGGCCCACACTCGACCCGACCAGCGGCCGCAACCTCGCCTACGCCCTCGGCACCCTCGCCCTCATCGTCATCATCCAGCGAGTCTTCAAGGGGTTCATGGCGACGGTGGCCGTCCTGGCCGGCCTGGTCATCGGCACCCTCGTCGCCTGGGCCCTCGGCGACGCCCACTTCGACTCCGTCGGCGGCTCGGCGTGGATCGGCGTGACGCAGCCGTTCTACTTCGGCTGGCCCAGGTTCTCCGCCGCCGCGATCCTGTCGATGATCGTCGTCATGCTCATCACCGCGGTCGAGACGACCGGCGACGTCTTCGCGACGGGCGAGATCGTCGACAAGCGGATCACCCGCGACGACATCGGTCGCGCCCTGCGTGCCGACGGCCTCGCCACGACGATCGGCGGCATCTTCAACTCCTTCCCCTACACGTGCTTCGCCGAGAACGTCGGCCTGGTGCGGCTGACCCGGGTCAAGAGCCGGTGGGTGGTCGCCACGGCGGGCCTGATCATGGTCGTCATCGGGCTGATCCCCAAGGCCGGCGCCATCGTCGCGGGGATCCCCCACCCCGTCCTCGGCGGTGCCGCGCTGGCCATGTTCGCCACCGTCGCGGTGGTCGGCTTCCAGACCCTGTCGCGGGTCGACTTCCACGACCACCGCAACGTCGTCATCGTGGCGACGAGCGTCGGGCTGGCGATGTACGTCACGGTCCAGCCCGACGTCGCCAAGGCCGTGCCCGGCTGGGCCCAGATCATCTTCGGCAGCGGGATCACCCTGGGCAGCATCACCGCCATCGTGCTGAACTACGTCTTCCACCACGTCGGCAAGAACTACGGCCCCGCCGTCGCCGGACGGCCCGGCGACCTCGTCCGGCTCGACCAGGTCAACGAGATGACCGCGCCGCAGTTCGTCGACACCTTCGCCAACCTCTTCCAGGGTCCCGACTGGGTCGTCGAACGCGCCTACCAGCAGCGTCCCTTCGCCGACACGCAGGACCTACGGCGGGCCTTCCAGGAGGCGCTCTTCTCCGCCTCCGACGAGCAGCAGAACCAGCTCATCACGTCCTACCCCGACCTCGGGGCGGACAGCGTCGCCGAGGGTGCCTCCGGGCCGCAGTCGATCACGGACCAGGCCTACCTCGGGCTGACCCACCTCGGCGAGGAGGAGCACGGCGAGCTGGGAGCGCTGACCACGGCATACCGTGAGCAGTTCGGCTTTCCGCTGATCGCCTGCGTGCGGGACGAGGACTCCCTGGACCAGGTGCTGCGCCACGGGTGGGACCGGCTGAACAACTCCCCGACCCAGGAGCACGCCGCGGCGCTCATCGAGATCGCGAAGATCGCCGGGCACCGCTTCGACGACCTGGTGGCCGGAGCGAACCCGATCCACTCGGCCCGCACCCGGCACGTGGACATCGACTGAGATGGTCACGACCCACCGTGGGGAGCGGCTCGACGGCTTCAACTCCCTGTCCCGCAACGATGCCCGCGATCGACTGTCGACGTGCCTGGCCGTCCCACGTTGGGTCGACGAGGTCGCCGACGGACGTCCCTACGCGGATCTCGCCGACCTCAGGAGGCGGGCGGCGAAGAGCGCAGCGCAGCTCAGCGACGAGGAGCTCGACGCCGCGCTCGCCCGCCACCCCCGCATCGGGGAGCGGGCGTCGACGGCGCACGACGCCGAGCACTCGCGGCGCGAGCAGGCGGGTGTGGACGTCGGGGACAGCGAGGTGGCGACCCGGCTGGCCGCCGGGAACCGCGCCTACGAGAAGCGGTTCGACCGCGTGTTCCTCATCCGTGCGGCCGGCCGGTCGGCGTCCGAGATCCTCGGCGAGCTCGATCGGCGGCTCTCGAACGACGCCGCCGCGGAGCGCGCGGAGACGGTCATCCAGCTGCGCGACATCGCGTTGCTGCGGCTCGAGACCATGGTGGGCGCGGCATGGGCACCCTGAGCACGCACGTCCTGGACACCAGCCTCGGTATGCCGGCACGCGGGGTCCGCGTGCGGCTCGAGGCCGCGCGCCCCGGCCCTGAACCGCCGGGCACCGGTGGGACGGCGCCGCCGCAGGCGCCCGATCCCCTCGGCGAAGGTGTCACGGACGAGGACGGCCGACTCGCCACCATCGGACCGGAGCGGCTCGGGGCCGGTCGCTACCGGCTGACCTTCGACTCCGGCGCCTACTTCGAGCGGGGCGGCCGGACCGGCTTCTATCCCGAGGTCGTCGTGGTCTTCACCGTGACCGACCCGGACGAGCACTACCACGTGCCGGTCCTGCTGGCCCCTCACGGCTACACGACCTACCGGGGCAGCTGAGCGCCGTGGCCGGAGTGGCCTGGTCAACACCCATCACCACCTCTACCAGTGGGCGACCCGTGGCTTGCGGTCGACGCCAGGTTGTCGGGTTGGCTCACGACGCTCCATCCCGCCTGGGGACCTCGACGAAAACGTTGGGGCCGCGGTGAGCGCCGGCCTCGGGTGGCTCGCCCGCACCCGGTGCACGCCATCGATGGACCACGACGACGTCTTCCCGACCGACGGCGGCGACGTCCTGGGCGCCGAGATCGTCCCAGCAGACATGACAGTTGGGTTCGCACAAGCCAACAGAGAGGGTGTTATGAGTGCCGGGACGAAGCAAGCCGCAACCCATACCGACCGGGCGCCGCGATCCGGCCGCTGCTTCTCGCCGGCCACGACCACGGCGACCCTTGCTCGCTCGCGGCGGGGACTTGTCGCCGGACTGGCTGGCGGGCTTTCATGCTGTGGTGGAGTCCGTGAGGTCTCGGGTCAGTCGGCGCCCGTGTGCTGGTGCGGTCGGGTGCGAGGTTCACCTGTGAGCGCGGCGGCGCATGCGGCGAGGTCGACAAGTAGCCGTTGTTGAGCGATCGGCGCTAGCGGGGCGAGCATCTGCTTCTCGATGGTGCGGACCGCGACGCTGGCCGCATGCAACTGCACGCGGCCGGTGTCGGTGAGCTCGGTGGGCAGGGCCTTGCCGTGCTTGGCGACGGCGGCCCGGGTGAGCAGGCCGCGTTGCTGCAGGCTTTGGAGGACCAGGTTCATGGACTGCCGGGTGACGAACGTGGCCCGGGCCAACTCCGAGCTGGACAGCCCCGGCCGCTGGTCGAGCACTTCGAGGCAGGAGTACTGCGGAACCGTCAGCTCCAGCGGACGCAGCACGGCATCCATCGCCGCACGCAGGGCGGTTGCGGCCTGTTTGAGCACGTATCCCACCGCCTTGTCGACCGGGCCGACGGCCTCCACTTGACTCATGTCAACATTCTGACACACACTACTTGTGTCAATGTGATGACACGCAACCACGAGGAGCTCACCCATGACCGTGACCGGACCGACCTTCATCGCTCTGCAGGTGCACGACCTCGAACGCGCGGCCGAGTTCTACGAGACCCGACTGGGACTCAAGCGCACGCCCGTCCCTCCGTCCGGTGCCGTGGTGTTCGACACCCAGCCGGCCTCCTTCGCAGTCCGGGAACCGTTGCCCGGCGTCGACCTGGACGCCGCTCGCCCGAACCCCGGGATCGGCGTGGCGCTGTGGCTGCACGCCGACGACGCCCAAGCCCTGCACGACCGCCTGGCCGCCGACGGCGTCCCCATCACCGTCGCCCCGTTCAACTCCCCGTTTGGGCGGACCTTCACCTTCGCCGACCCCGACGGCTACGCCATCACCATCCACGACCAGGCCTGACACGCCACCAGCTCACACGAGGAAAGCACAGCAACGAGACGACACACGGCCGACGCGGAGGTGCTCAGCCCGTGGTGCCTCACGACCAGCCGAGCCTTCTGGGAAGGTCCAAGCCTGCGCTCAACGGCCAACGAGCGGGCGAGGGGATCCAGCACCGTGTTCCGGGCAGAGGCGGACTGGTCACGGGCCGAGTCGGAGGCCACGCAACATGACACCATCGCGACCATCAGCGTGGTTGGCCGGACGTCGCTCGCCGCGACCCGGTCATCGCCGACGCTCAGGCGCAGCTACCCGGGCGGCCATTGACCATCGCCTGCGTCTGACGTCAGTTCAAGCCCGCGCTCGTCCTCGGCAGCCAGCCGGCCCTCGAGCTTGCTGCTGGCCCGGTCCGGAGTCCTCTCGAGGTGACGGATGGTCGCGCCAACCTCTTTTCAACAGTTCGTTGAATCTGTATTGTGGTCGGGAGACCAGTTCCGCTTCCGGTGTTCTGCATGGACAACCACCTGGTGGCGCCGACCCCAACCATGCCGCGCCTGTCGTCGCCTCGACGACAGGCGGAGAATGAGAGCCGACGGCGGCGGAACAGGAGCGGGACATGGACCCATCGCAGCAGGTGACGGTCAACGGCCGCGCGCGCGGGCTGGACGGCATCGCGGCCCACACCACCGCGCTCTCGTGGCTGCGCGACCTCGGCCTCACCGGCGCCAAGGAGGGCTGCGCCGAGGGTGAGTGCGGGGCCTGCTCCGTCCTCGTCGCGCGACCCGACGGCCCGGACCGCACCCAGTGGACCGCCATCAACGCCTGCCTCATCCCGGCCGCCTCGCTCGAGGGCCAGGAGGTCGTCACGTCGGAGGGTCTGGGCACTCCGACAGGGCGCCACCCCGTGCAGCAGGAGATGGCGGTCCGGGGTGGCTCACAGTGCGGGTACTGCACCCCAGGGTTCGTGTGCAGCATGGCGGCCGAGTTCTACCGCGCCGACCGGACGCCGGCGACTTCGCCCGCGGCGAGGCCGTCCGCGACGCCGGCCAGCGACCACGAGCGCGACCAGAGCGACCAGCGCGACCAAGATGACCACGAAGTCGACTACGAGCACGGACCCAACGGATTCGACCTGCACGCCCTGAGCGGCAACCTCTGCCGCTGCACCGGCTACCGGCCGATCCGCGACGCGGCCTACGCGCTCGGACAACCGCACGACAGCGACCCGCTCGCGGCGCGCCGCGACCAGGCTCCCCCGACCGTCCACCACACCCGGGTCGCGGCCGGGGACGGCGAGTTCGTCCGGCCGGCAAGCCTCGACGAGCTGACCGGCCTGCTGGCCGAGCGCCCGGACGCCGTCCTCGTGGCCGGGTCGACCGACTGGGGCGTCGACGTCAACATCTGCGGCATCCGCGCGCCCCTGACGATCGGGATCGACCGGTTGCCCGAGCTGCGGGCCCTGGACATCGCCGCGGACCGGATCGAGATCGGCGCGGCCCTCAGCCTCTCCGAGATCGAGAGCCGCCTCGCCGGGCGGGTCCCTCTCCTGGCTCAGCTGTTCCCCCAGTTCGCCTCGCGGCTGATCCGCAACGGCGCGACCCTTGGGGGCAACCTCGGGACAGCCTCCCCGATCGGTGACGCCCCACCCGTCCTGCTCGCCCTCGGAGCGAGGCTCGTGCTCGTCTCGAGAAACGGCGAGCGGGAGGTCGCGCTTGCGGACTACTTCACCGGCTACCGCAGCACGGTGAAGCGCCCGGGTGAGCTGATCCGCTCCGTGCGGATCCCGCTGCCGCTGAGCGAGGTCACCGCGTTCCACAAGATCTCCAAACGTCGCTTCGACGACATCTCGAGCGTTGCCGTGGCCTATGCGCTCGACCTGCGCGACGGCGTCGTCGCCGGCGCGCGGATCGGCCTGGGCGGCATCGCCGCCACGCCGCTGCGGGCGACGGCCACCGAGGAGGCGCTCATCGGCCGGCCGTGGACCAGGACGACCGTGCGCGCGGCAGCCGCGGTGCTGCGTGCGGAAGGCACGCCCATGGACGACCACCGGGCCAGCGCGGCATACCGGTCGGCGATGCTGGGGACGTCACTGCTGAAGCTGCACAGCGAGCACCGGGCACCCCTTGGTCACCACGTCCAGCACGAGGAGGTCGGAGCATGAGTGCACTGTCCGAGCGACCCACGAGCTCCGTTGTCGGCCAAGCCCTTCCGCACGAGAGTGCCTTCCTTCACGTCACCGGTCAGGCGCTCTACACCGACGACCTCGTGGTCCGCACCAAGGACGTCCTGCACGCCCACCCCGTCCAGGTGCTCCACGCGCACGCCCGGGTCACCCGCCTGGACGTCCGGCCGGCGCTCGCCGTGCCCGGCGTGGTCCGGGTGCTGACGGCGGCCGACGTGCCGGGCGTCAACGACGCGGGCGTCAAGCACGACGAGCCGCTGTTCCCCGACGAGGTGATGTTCCACGGGCACGCCGTGTGCTGGGTCCTCGGCGAGACGCTCGAGGCGGCCCGGCTCGGCGCCGTCGCCGTGGAGGTGGACTACGAGCCCCTCCCCTCGCTGGTCACCGTGCGTGAGGCGATCGCGGCCGAGAGCTTCCAGGGCGGCCAGCCGCAGATGGAGCGCGGCGACGTCGAGGCGGCCCTGGCCCGGTCCGAGCACGTCTTCAGCGGCGAGCTGGACCTCGCCGGACAGGAGCACTTCTACCTCGAGACCCATGCCGCCCTCGCCCTCGTCGACGAGGCGGGGCAGGTCTTCGTCCAGAGCAGCACCCAGCACCCGAGCGAGACCCAGGAGATCGTGGCGCACGTCCTCGGGCTGCACAGCCACGACGTCACCGTCCAGTGTCTGCGGATGGGCGGCGGCTTCGGCGGCAAGGAGATGCAGCCGCACGGGTTCGCCGCTGTCGCCGCCCTCGGCGCGGTCCTCACCGGTCGCCCGGTCCGGCTGCGTCTCACCCGCAACCAGGACATGACGATGTCGGGCAAGCGGCACGGCTTCCACGCGCAGTGGCGGGCGGGCTTCGACGCCGACGGCCGGCTGCAGGCCCTCGACGCGACGCTGACCTCCGACGGCGGCTGGAGCCTCGACCTCTCCGAGCCGGTCCTGGCCCGGGCGCTGTGTCACATCGACAACACCTACTGGATCCCCGACGTTCGGGTGAACGGCCGGATCGCGAGGACCAACAAGACCTCGCAGACCGCCTTCCGCGGGTTCGGCGGCCCTCAGGGCATGCTCGTCATCGAGGACATCCTCGGGCGCTGTGCCCCACTGCTCGGCCTGGACGCCGCCACCGTGCGCCGGCGCAACTTCTACGTCGACGGCCAGACCACTCCCTACGGCCAGCCGGTGCGCCACCCCGCACGGGCCGCCGCCGCCTGGGACCAGGTCCTGGCCAAGAGCGACTTCGCCGCCCGGACCGAGCAGATCGCCCGCTTCAACGCCGGGCACCCGGACAGCAGGCGCGCCCTGGCCGTCACCCCCGTGAAGTTCGGCATCTCCTTCAACCTCACCGCGTTCAACCAGGCCGGCGCCCTGGTCCACGTCTACAAGGACGGCTCCGTCCTGGTCAACCACGGTGGCACCGAGATGGGCCAGGGGCTGCACACGAAGATGCTCCAGGTCGCGGCCACGACCCTCGGCGTGCCGCTGCACCGGGTCCGGCTGGCCCCCACCCGCACCGACAAGGTCCCGAACACCTCTGCCACGGCGGCGAGCTCGGGGGCCGACCTCAACGGCGGCGCCGTCAAGAACGCCTGTGAGCAGATCACCGCGCGCCTGGCGGAGGTGGCGGCACAGAGCCTCGGCGTGCACCCCTCCGACGTGCGCTTCGTCGACGGCGAGGTCCGCGGCCTCGGCCACGACAGTGGCCGGATCCCGTGGGAGGACCTCGTCCGGACGGCATACTTCCAGCGCGTGCAGCTGTTCGCGGCCGGCTACTACCGCACCGAGGGCCTGCACTGGGACTCGTCGCGGATGCAGGGCGAGCCGTTCAAGTACTTCGCCTACGGGGCGGCGGCCGCCGAGGTGGAGGTCGACGGGTTCACCGGGGCCTACCGGACGCGGCGGGTCGACATCGTCCACGACGTCGGGGACAGCCTGTCGCCGCTCGTCGACCTGGGCCAGATCGAGGGCGGCTTCGTCCAGGGCGCCGGGTGGCTGACCCTCGAGGACCTCCGGTGGGACGAGAGCCAGGGCTCCAGCCGCGGCCGGCTGGCGACGCAGGCGGCGAGCACCTACAAGCTGCCGAGCTTCTCGGAGATGCCCGAGGTTCTCAACGTCACCCTGCTGGAACACGCCCACGAGGACGGCGCCGTCTACGGCTCCAAGGCGGTTGGCGAGCCGCCGCTGATGCTCGCCTTCTCGGTGCGCGAGGCGCTGCGCCAGGCCGCCGCGGCCTTCGGTCCACCCGGGACGAGCGTCGACCTGGCCTCTCCGGCGACGCCGGAGGCCGTCTACTGGGCGATCGAGGCCGCCCGCGCGAGGACCGGGCACGACCACGTCGACGAGGGCGGTCGGGGCATCGAGCCGGACCAGCCGGGCCGGGACGCCCGGCCCATGCACCCGCGCTCCGAGCGGGCCCAGCAGCCCGTGCCGGCGAAGGTCTGACATGAGCTGGATCTCCGCGGTGGAACAGCTGCGACGGGAGCGCCGTCCCGCCGTCGTGGTCACCGTCGCGACCGTCCGCGGCCACGCCCCACGCGATCCCGGCGCCAAGATGGTCGTCGCCCAGGACGACTGCTGGGGGAGCATCGGCGGGGGCAACCTGGAGGCGACCGCCCTCGCCCGGGCGCGCGAGCTGCTGGCCCAGCCGCACGGCATACCGGAGCTGTTGACCATGTCGCTCAGCGAGAAGGCAGCTGTCGACCACGGCGTCCAGTGCTGCGGCGGCGAGGTGACCCTGCTGCTCGAGCCGTTGGCCGTCGTGCCGGCGGTGGCGATCTTCGGAGTCGGGCACGTGGGCCTCGAGCTGGCCCGGATCCTCTCCCGGCACGACGTCGAGCTGCACCTCGTGGACTCCCGGGCCGAGCACGTCCGCGCCGAGCGCCTGGCCGGGATCGGGGCCGCCAGCGCCCGGGTGCACGCGCACCACGCACCGGTGCCCGAGCTCGTCCTGGGTCAGGTGCCGGCCGGCACCCACGTCCTGATCATGACCCATGACCACGCCGAGGACGCAGCGCTGTGCGACGTGGCGCTGCGGTGCTTCCACCTCGGGTCGATCGGGCTCATCGGCTCGGCAGCGAAGTGGGCCCGCTTCCGGCAGCGGCTCACCGCCGAGGGCCACACCGCGACAGACCTGGCCAGGATCACGACGCCGATCGGCCTGCCGGACATCGCCGGGAAGGACCCCGCGACGATCGCCCTCAGCGTCGCCGCCGACCTTCTGCGGATCTTCGAGCGCGAGCGCACCACCTCCCGGGTCGGCCGATGACCATCTACCGCGCCACCGCCCTCGACACCCCGGACAACCCCTTCACCGGCGGGGTGCTCCGCTGCGAGCAGGACGCCGGGATCCGTGTCGAGGACGGCGTGATCCGAGCCCGCGGGTCCTTTCGCGACGTGCTCGAAAAGCACCCCGACGACGACGTGGTCGACCTGCGCGGCGGTGTCCTGCTTCCCGGACTCGTCGACACGCACGTGCACTATCCGCAGGTGCGCGCCATCGGCGCGCTCGGGATGCCCCTCCTCGAATGGCTCGAGCGCTCGGCCCTGCCCGAGGAGGCCCGGCTCGCCGACCCGACGTATGCCGAGGAGGTGGCCCGCGAGCTCGGCGCCGGCCTCGTCGCCGCCGGCACGACGACGGCGCTCGTCTTCGGCGCCCACTTCGGCCCTGCCGTGGACGCCCTGTTCACCGAGGTCACCCGCCTCGGCCTGCGGGTCACCTCCGGTCTCGTCGTCAGCGACACGGTGCTGCGCCCCGAGCTGCTGACGACGGCCACCAGGGCCTACGAGGAGGGGCGGGCACTCGCCGGGCGCTGGCACGGCGTCGGCAGGACGAGGTATGCCGTGACGCCGCGGTTCTCCCTCTCATGCAGCGACGCGCTGCTCGAGTCCTGCGCAGCACTCGCCAAGGACGTCCAAGGCGCCTGGTTCACGTCCCACCTCAACGAGAACCTCGCCGAGATCGCCGGGGTCGAGGCGCAGTTCGCGTCGTCGCTCGACTACCTCGACACCTACGACCACCACGGACTGGTCGGCGAACGCAGCGTCTTCGCGCACAACGTCCACGCCAGCGACCGCGAGCTGTCCGTCCTGGCCAGCCAGGATGCGGCCGTGGCACACTGCCCGACGAGCAACTCGGCACTCGGCAGCGGCCTCTTCCCCCTGCGTCGTCACCTCGAGCACGGCGTGCGGGTGGCCCTCGGCTCCGACGTGGGCGCCGGCACCGGTTTCTCGCTGCTCAAGGAAGGCCCGCAGGCCTACTTCGTGCAGCAGCTCCTCGGACCGGAGGGAGTGCGCCTCACCCCTGCCCACCTGCTGCACCTCGCGACCCGCGCCGGAGCGCAGGCCCTCGGGCTGGGGGACGAGGTGGGGGACCTGTCCGTGGGGCGCAAGTTCGACGCGGTCTGGGTCCGCCCGACCTCCGGGTCGACCCTCGACACGGTCCTGCGCCACGCCCAGTCGCCGGACGACGCCCTGGCCAAGGTGTTCGCCCTCGGCACGGTCGCCGACACCGCCGGCGTGTGGGTCGAGGGCGGTCGGGTCTTCGGCGGGTGAGCCGGCGACGAGGCCGAGTACCGACAGCGGGCTCACGGCGGAACGGCGGGTGCAGCTTGCCGGCGTAGCCGGCCCAGGCGCCTGCCCGGCCCTCTCTCCGCAGCCGGCTTTCCGTCCTGGGACACCGACGGGCCGGCCAGGTTGTCCCGGCCGGCCCGTCGGTGAAAGTCGATCAGTACCAGTGCTTGCGTCCTCCGACGGCCCGGCCCATGGCTCCGAGGATGAACAGCACGGCGCCGATGATCAGCAGGATGATGCCGATCGTCACGAGGATGCTGAGGGACTTCACCAGAAGGCCGACGACGATGAGGACGATTCCAAGAACAATCATGTGCACTCCTGTGTTGGGGAACTGGGACCTGGACGACCCCAGCAACCCGGGCGCTCCACACAGTGACACGCCGGATCAGCACCCAGCCTACCCACGCACGCGGGTGACATACCGTTTTGCGGCGAACGTGTCGCGCACCAGCCGGGTCCCAGGTCTTGGCCCTGTGCGGGGATGGGTGCGACACTCGTCCTGGACGCGGACCTGATCGGTCACCCGTTCCCCAGACAGGAAGGAGGTGCGCCCTCGGGCCATCCCATGAACACCTCAGCCTCGCACGAGGCGGCTGGACAGCGCCCCAGCGCCATGTTCGACCAGCTCGCCGGCATCATCTACACGGGCGCCGACTACGACGACATCTATGCGGCGCTGTGCTCGGCGGCCACCCGTCTCGTCGAAGGCTGCGACCACGCCAGCCTGATGCTTCGGCGCAAGGAGCAGTTCGTCACCGTGGCGGCGACCGACGACGTCGCCCGGCAGGTCGAGGAGCTGGAACGCACCTTCCAGGACGGGCCCTGCATCGACGCCATCCTGGAGGAGGTCCCCCAGTTCCAGCCCGATCTGAGAACATCCAGCGACTGGCCGGGGCTGGCCGGCGAGATCGTGCGGACCACGCCGGTGCGCGGCGCGGGAGGGTTCCGGATCGTCGTCGGGGACCAGAAGGTCGGCGTCCTCAACATGTTCTCGGACCGGCCCGGCTTGTTCACCGAGACGTCCGCCGACCAGGGCATCATCCTGGCCGCCTTCGCCTCCGTCGCCCTCGCGGCGGTCGGCAGCCAGCACAGGGCGGAGAGCCTGTCCCGGGGGCTGGACAGCAACCGGGAGATCGGCAAGGCGGTCGGCCTGATGATGGCCTTTCACAAGATTCCCGACGACGCGGCGTTCGAGATCCTCCGCAAGGCCTCGCAGGACATGAACCTCAAGCTCACCGAGGTGGCCCGCCAGGTCGTCGACCACCACAACACGGGGCGCGGCTGACCACGGGCACCGACTCGGACGGCCACGGCGTCACCGTCCCGACCCTGCGCTCGCTGCTCGTGGACGCGCACCGCGGCATCTTTCCCCCCGTCGACGGTGGGTGGACCAGGATCGCGCCCTGGCGGTCCGGGCTCGAGGCGGTGGTCGCCTTCACGGGGCACGCGTTCCTGGCCGTCGACGCGGACGTGAGCGACGACGACCTCGCCCCGCTGGGGATCAACGGCTACGGCGGCGCCCATGCCCCAGGGGTGATCCACGCTCTCGCCGGACCGAACGGGTGGATCGACTCCCTCGACGCCGTGCTCCTCCGCGCCCCGAAGCGGACGGTCCGCAGCACCCTCGTCGAGCGCCCCGACCTGAGGCAGCACCCACGGGCGCGCCTGGCCGCCCGGGTGCGCGACGACGTCCACGTCCTCGGGCTGCCCGATCTCGTGAGCCCGTCCCTGGTGACCGCGGCACGCGGCTTGGGCGGGCTCCTCGAGCTCGGCATCGAGACGGACGGCCGCACCGACGCCGTGGCGTTGCTCGAGCAGGCGTCGACCCTCGGTCTCGCGGATGAACCGGTCGTGGCGTCCGTCGCACCGGGCAACGCGCGAGCGCTGCGGGCGTTCCTCACAGCAGGCTTTCGGCCCGTCGCCAGCGTCCAGCTCTACCAACGGTGCTGAGCGACGGGACGGCCCCCGGCGGCGGCTGACGGTTCCCGGAAGCCGAGACCACCTCACTCATGGGTCCGGACGCTGGCGAGGGCGGCCCAGTGCTCCACGGCTGTGTCGCCGGCCGGTGCCCAGGTGATGGACCCACGGACGTGCCGACCCGGCATACGGCCATAGGGTCGGGCGCATGGCCCGGACCCTTCGCCGCGTCGCCCTGCTCACCGCCGGCGGCTACGCCCCATGCCTCTCCTCAGCCGTGGGGGGGCTCATCGAGCGCTACACCGAGGTGTTGCCCGACGTCGAGCTGCTCGGCTACCGGCACGGCTACCACGGGATGCTGACGGGCAGCAACGTCGTCGTCGACGACGCGGCGCGTGCCGGGGCGCACCTGCTGCACGGCTTCGGCGGCAGCCCCCTCGGCAACAGCCGGGTCAAGCTGACGAATGCCGAGGACCTCGTCCGGCGTGGCCTCCTCGATGAGGGGGCGGATCCGCTGGAGGTCGCCGCCGAGCGGCTGCGGTCCGATGGTGTGGACGTCCTGCACACGATCGGCGGCGACGACACGAACACCACCGCGGCCGACCTGGCGGCCTTCCTGCAGGCTCGCGGCTACGACCTCACCGTCGTCGGCCTGCCGAAGACCATCGACAACGACATCATCCCGATCCGCCAGTCGCTCGGTGCCTCGACGGCCGCCGAACAGGCCTCCCGGTTCGCCCAGAACGTTTTCGCCGAGCACGGCGCCAACCCGCGGATGCTCATCATCCACGAGGTCATGGGTCGCGGGTGCGGCTGGCTGACGGGAGCGGCGGCTCGGGACTACCAGGGGTGGCACGCCCGACGCGAGTGGGTCCCCTCGATCGGGCTGACCCCCGAGGGATGGGACGTCCACGCGGTGTACGTCCCGGAGATCACCATCGACATGGCGGCTGAGGCGGCTCGCCTGCGCGCGGTCATGGACGACGTGGGCTGCGTCAACATCTTCCTGTCGGAGGGGGCCGGGGTGAACGAGATCGTCGAGCAGCTGGAGTCGTCCGGCGAGGAGGTGCCGCGGGACCCGTTCGGCCACGTCAGGCTGGATGCCGTCAACCCCGGACAGTGGTTCGCGCAGCAGTTCGCCGGACTCGTCGGGGCGGAGAAGACGATGGTCCAGAAGAGCGGGTACTTCTCCCGCTCCGCCCCGGCGAATGCGAGCGACCTCGCGCTGATCCGCGAGATGGTGCTCGTCGCGGTGGAGGCGGCCATTGCCGGCGCGTCGGGCGTCGTCGGCCATGACGAGGGCCGGGGCGACGAGCTCCGGTCGATCGAGTTCGACCGGATCGCCGGAGGGAAGGCGTTCGACACCGACGTCGAGTGGTTCCAGGAGGTCCTGCGGCGAACCGGTCAGGCGTGAGCCTTCTCACCCACGCCTGACGCGGTCATCCGCCTGGCGGGAGCTGGTCCGCTGCAGAGTCGGCGGTGGCCCACGGGTCACCTATGGTCGTGGGCATGCGGATCGTGTCCCTCCTGCCCTCGAGCACCGAGATCCTCTTTGCGGTCGGTGCCGGCGACGACGTCGTCGGCGTGACCTTCGAGTGTGACTACCCCGCCGAGGCCCGGACCCGCCGCATCGTCTCCACGTCCGCCCTGCCGGAAGGCCTCGCTCCTGCCGAGATCGACCGCGCCGTCGCGGAGCGGATGCACGCCGGGGAAGACCTCTACCACCTCGATGCGGGCGCTTTGTCGGACCTCGACGCCGACCTCGTCGTCACCCAGGACCTGTGTGCGGTCTGCGCAGTCGACGTCTCCGTCGTCGACGAGGCGCTTCTTCACCTCGGCTGCCGTGCGGACGTCCTGACGATCGACCCGCACACCGTCGACGAGGTGCTCACCTCCGTGCTGACCCTCGGTGCGGCGACCGGGCACGAGGCACGTGCGCGCCGTCTCGTCGAACTCCAGCAACGGCGACTGTATGCCGTGCAGGCGGCGGTCGCCGGTCGCCCGGCTCCGCGGGCCCTCGTGCTCGAGTGGACCGACCCGCCCTTCGCGCCCGGTCACTGGGTGCCGGAGATGGTCACCCGGGCCGGCGGGGCCAACGTCGTGGGCACGGCGGGCGAGAAGTCGGTGCGGGTGACGTGGGACGAGGCCCTCAGCGGCCGGCCCGAGGTCATCGTCGCCGCGCCCTGCGGCTACCACCTCGAGGACACTGCCGATCTGACGCAAGCCCTGGTGGCCCAAGGGAAGCTGCCCGACGGCATACCGGTCTGGGCGGTTGACGCGAACGCCTCGTTCGCCCGGCCGGGGCCGCGGCTCGTCGACGGGGTGGAGGCCCTCGCGGCGATCTTCCACCCCGGCGCTCTCGGCGGTCCCGACCCCGCCATGGCCCGGCGCATCGTCTGACCGGGACGCCTTGGCACCGGTCCGGCATCACCTCGTCGGGCCGGCGCCAGGACGCGTCGTGCGATGCCACGGGGCCGCCTCAGGCCGGGCGACGGCGCATCGAGAGGAAGCGGTGGACGGCCGAGTGGAAGGTGCCGTAGATGACGGACCGCCCGGAAGCCTCGGGCACGGAACGCCCCGGCTGCCCGACACCCTGGAGGGCGGCCTTGGCGGCTTGCGCCGCGGGGGCCGGCCGACCCGCGATGCCGGTGGCGAGGTCGCGCGCCTTCGCCACGGCCTGGTCGTCCGGGACGACCCGAGCGACGAGGCCGGCGTCCTGCGCCTCGTGCGCGGACAGGAGTCGACCGGTGAGGTAGAGGTCGGCTGCCAACGCGGAGCCGACCCGGCTGGAGACCCGGGCGGCGAAGGCCGGCGACGTGAGGATGCCGAGACGGACGATGGGCATCCCGATCCAGGCGGACTCGCCCATGACGACGAGGTCGCAGGCCAGCGCCAGCTGGCACCCCGCGCCGACAGCGAGACCCTCTACCGAGGCGACCACGGGCACGGGGACGTCCTCGACGGCCCGGAAACAGTCCTCCATGACGGCGAAGCTGCGGTCGACGTCGTCGGCGTCGGCGTCGGCCCACTCGGTGAGGTCGGAGCCGGCGCTGAACTGCCCGCCGTGGCCGAGGACGAGCACCGCTGCGACGCCGGACGTCGTGCCGGCCTCGCGGACCGCCTTGCCGAGCGCCTGCCAGTCGGCATCACCGAGGGCGTTGCGCCGGGTGCCGTCGCCGATCTCGACGGTGACCAGGGCGCCTGCACGGGTCACCGCCACTCGGGGCGGTCCGGCCCGACCGGTCATCGCACGGCCCCGTCGGCGAGCAGCTGGTCCACCTCGTGCGCCGAAAGTCCCAGTGCCGCAAGGATCTCGGTCGTGTGCTCACCCTGCGTGGGACTCGCGTGACGCAGGATCGTGGGGGTCTGCGACAGCTTGATCGGCGACCCCAGAGTGCGCACCGTGCCCTCCACGGTGTGCGGCAGGTCGACGACCATCTCGCGGGCTCTCAGCTGGGGCAGCTCGAGTGCCTTGTCGACGGTGTTGATCGGGCCGACCGGGACCCCGGCCCGGGTCAGCAGGTCGGACCACTCGGTGGCCGAGCGCGCCGCCAGGGCCTCGCTGACCAGCGGGAGCAGGACGTCCCGGTTGGCGACCCGGTCGGGGTTCGTGGCGAACCGCGGGTCGTCGACGAGCTCGGCCAGACCGAGCACGGGCGCGAAGCGTCGCCACAGCCCGTCGTTGCCGACGGCGACCATGATCTCGCCGTCGCTGGTCGAAAACCCTTGATAAGGAACGATGTTGGGGTGTGCCGAGCCATATCGCAGCGGCGTTACCCCTGAGGCGAAGTAGTTCTGGGCGACGTAGGTCAGCCACGAGACCTGTCCGTCGAGGAGGGAGACATCGACGTGCTGCCCGACCCCGGTGCTCTCGCGCGACCACAGCGCCGACAGGACCCCGATGGTGACCCACATGCCGGCCCCGAGGTCGGCGCCGGCGATGCCGAAGCGCACGGCCTCGCCCTCCCTGGCGCCGGTGACGCTCATCGCCCCGGACATCGCCTGGGCGATGGCGTCGTAGCCGGCCCGCTCGCTCAGCGGGCCCGTGTGGCCGTAGCCGCTCACCGACCCGTAGACGAGCCGGGGGTTGCGCGCCGACAGCGCGGCATACCCGAGGCCGAGGCGGGCCGCCGTGCCGGGCCGGAAGTTCTCCAGCACGACGTCGGCGCTGTCGGCAAGGCGCAGGACGACGTCGAGCCCGGCCTCGCTCTTGAGGTCGACCGCCAGCGAGCGTTTGTTGCGGTTGACGGAGTGGAAGTATGCCGCGTCGTCGCCCTGAAAGGGCGGTCCCCAGTGGCGGGTGTCGTCCCCGCCCCGGGTGTCCTCCACCTTGATGACGTCGGCGCCGAGGTCGGCGAGGATCATCGAGGAGAACGGGCCCGAGAGGATCCGGGTCAGGTCCAGGACCCGGACCCCTTTCAGTGCCCCGGCGCGCTCCACCCACGCACCCGCGGTGTGCTCGGTCATCCGACCGCGTTGCGCAGCGGGGCGTCGACGTCCGTCTCAGCAGCCTCCTCGGCACGCAGCTGGGTGCGCGGCATGAGGATCAGGGCCCCGAAGGCCACGACGCAGGAGCCGACGATGTACCAGCTGATGCCGGTGCTCGACTTGGTCTTCTCGAGGATGGCCGCCGCGATGAGGGGGGCGGGGCCACCGGCGATGACCGAGGCCAGCTGGTAGCCGATGCCGGCGCCGCTGTAGCGCAGGTTGGTCCCGAAGCTCTCGGCGATGAGCGCGGCCTGCGGACCGTACTGGATGTCGTGGAAGACCAGTGACAGGACGATGGCGAGCAGCACCAGCCCGGAGCTCTTCGTGTCGAGGAGGCCGAAGTAGGGGAAGGCGTAGAGCGCCGTGCAGACGATGCCGATGCCGTAGACCAGGCGCCGGCCGAAGAGGTCCGACAGGTGGCCGAAGAGCGGCACGCTGACCAGGCCGATGCCGGCCGCGATGAGCGTGTCGTTCAGCAGGTCACCGCGCGGGAGCTTCAGGACGCTCGTGCCGTAGGTCAGGACGAAGGTGATGAAGAGGTAGAACGGGGCCTGCTCCGAGAGCCGGACGAAGGCCGAGGTGAGGATCTCCATCGGGTGCTCCTTGAGCACCTGGACGAAGGGCTGGCGCACGACCGCCTCGCTCTTCTTGACCTCGGTGAACTGGGGGCTCTCCATGACCCGCAGGCGCACGTAGAGGCCGATGAGGACGAGGACGAAGCTGACGAGGAAGGGCACCCGCCAGCCCCAGCTGTCGAAGTCGGCCGGGCTCAGGACCGAGGTCATCAGCTTGATCATCCCCGTGGAGAGCAGCAGGCCGATCGGCACACCGAGCTGCGGGAAGCTGGCCATGAGGCCGCGCCGTTTCTTCGAGCCCCACTCCATCGACATGAGGACCGAGCCGCCCCACTCCCCGCCGACACCGATCCCCTGGGCAATCCGCAGCAGCACCAGCAGGATCGGGGCCGCGATGCCGATGGAGGCCTGCCCCGGCAGGAGGCCGATGCAGAACGTCGCGACGCCCATGAGGATGAGGGTCGTCACGAGGGTCGTCTTGCGCCCGACGCGGTCCCCGAAGTGGCCGAAGATCGCCGCACCGACCGGGCGGGCCGCGAAGCCGACGAACAGGGTACTGAAGGAGGCGAGCACGCCGGCGAACTGGGAGTTGCCGGGGAAGAAGATCTTGGGGAAGACGAGGGCCGCTGCCGTCCCGTAGAGGAAGAAGTCGTACCACTCGATGGTCGTGCCGACGGTGCTGGCGACGACCGCTCGACGCCGGTGGCCGGCGATGCTGTCGCCCGCTGCCGTGGATGTCATGGATACCTCCGTAAGAAGTGGCTGAGCCACTTGGCCACTCGACCAATGGCGGTTATCTTGGTCCGACCGCCCGAGGCTGTCAAGGGTCGCGAAGCGCGTCGGGGCGTCGGGGAGGGAAGGTCTGGTTGAGCAAGGAGCTACGACCTGTCGCCCGCGGGCGGCTCTACGAGCAGGTCATCGAGCGGTTGCGCGCCCACGTCGTCGTGGCGGGCCTGGGCACCGGTGACCGGCTTCCTCCCGAGCGTGACCTGTCCCAGCGACTCGGGGTCAGCCGTGGCTCGGTCGCGCAGGCCATCGTCGCGCTCGAGGTGCAGGGCCTCGTCGAGACCCGGCACGGCGGAGGCGTCTACCTGCGCCGGGACAGCCTCGACGTCGAGCCGATGGCCGACCTCGTGGCCCGCAAGCAGATCCTGCCCGACGTCCTCGACGCGCGCGACGCCCTCGAGACCAAGCTGGCCCAGCTCGCCGCGAGCCGCCGCACGGACGAGGATCTCGTGCGCATCGACGCCGCCCTGGCGTTCATGCGTGCCCAGGTGGACGCCGGGGAGCCTCCCATGGAGGGTGACCGGCTCTTTCACACCGCCGTCGTCACCGCCGCCCACAGCAACCTCCTTGCCGCGTTCTACGACGAGATCCGCGCCGAGATCGCGCAGAGCCGTTCGGAGTCGTTGCGCCAGCCCGGACGGCCGAAGCAGTCCCTCGGGGACCACGCTCAGATCGCTGCGGCGATCCGCGCCGCCGACGCCCGGGGCGCCGCGGCGGCGATGCACCTTCACGTCGACCACGTCAGCCGGGTGCGGCTGCTCAGCTGGGACCCCGAGGACTGATCAGCCGACTGACCAAACCGGAACATCCTGACCTGAGCCGGCACGCCAGAGGTGGGCCTTCCCGGCATACCCGCGACCTGTGCGTGTCCGTCGCCCACGTCGCCGGTCTGCTGCGCGCCGCTCGCATGGGCCTCTCGCCCATACCGGCGGAGTGGTCTCTCCTCGACCGTGGACTGCTCAGTCGCTGAGGAAGCCCAGCAGGTCGGCGCGGGTCAGCACGCCGATCGGCTTGCCCTCGTCAACGACGAGGATCCCGTCGGCCTTCTCGAGCTCGTGTCGCGCGACGGACACCTTCTCACCCGACCCGACGAGGGGCAGCCCGGGCTCGATGTGCTTCTCGACGGAGTCCGCGAGGTGGGCCCGTTTCGTGAAGAGCAGCTCCAGGAGCGCTCGCTCGCTCACCGCGCCGGCGACCTCGCCGGACATCACCGGCGGCTCGGCCTTGACGACGGGCATCTGGGAGACGCCGTACTCGCGCAGGATGTCGATGGCGACGCGGACCGTCTCGTTGGGGTGGGTGTGCACCAGCGCGGGAATCGCCCCCGACTTGGAGCGGAGCACGTCACCGACCGTCTTCTCGCCGTCCTCGTGGAGGAACCCGTAGGAGCTCATCCAGTCGTCCGAGAAGATCTTCCCCATGTAGCCGCGGCCGGAGTCCGGCAGGAGCACCACCAGGACCGCCTCTGCGGGAAGGTCCTTGGCCGCCCGGAGCGCCGCGACTACGGCCATGCCGCAGGAGCCGCCGACAAGCAGGCCCTCCTCGCGGGCGAGCCGCCGGGTCATGGTGAACGAGTCGGCGTCCGAGACGGCGATCACGTCGTCGACGACGGACGGGTCGTAGGCCCCCGGCCAGAAGTCCTCGCCGACCCCCTCGACGAGGTAGGGCCGCCCGGTCCCGCCGGAGTAGACCGAGCCCTCCGGGTCGGCGCCGATGATCCGGACCGCGCCGCCGGACACCTCCTTGAGGTAGCGCCCGGTGCCGGTGATCGTCCCGCCGGTGCCGACTCCGGTGACGAAGTGGGTGACCCGGCCCTCGGTGTCGGCCCAGATCTCGGGACCGGTCGAGGCGTAGTGGCTGTTGGGCCCCTCGGGGTTCGCGTACTGGTTGGGCTTCCACCCGCCCTCGATCTCCTTGACGAGGCGGTCGGAGACCGAGTAGTAGGAGTCGGGGTGGTCCGGCGAGACGGAGGTCGGGCAGACGACGACCTCGGCGCCGTAGGCCTTGAGGACGTTCCGCTTGTCCTCCCCGACCTTGTCCGGGCAGACGAACACGCAGTGGTAGCCCCGTTTCTGGGCGATGAGGGCGAGCCCGACGCCGGTGTTGCCGGACGTCGGCTCGACGATGGTGCCGCCGGGCCGCAGCTCACCGGACTTCTCGGCGGCGTCGACCATCCGCACGGCGATCCGGTCCTTCACCGACCCCCCGGGGTTCAGGTACTCGATCTTGGCCAGGACGGTGCAGGCGACACCGGCGTCCTGCACGACGGAGGACAGCTTGACCAGTGGCGTGTTCCCGACGAGGTCGGAGATGTGCTCGGCATATTTCACTCGACCATCCTCTCAGACGACGGACGCCATCTCCTCGGCGCGGAAGGGGCACCGACCCGAACCTCCGGGCGTTACCGTCAGGAGGGATGTCGAGCAAGGGGGATGACCATGGGACGGGCTCGGCGGGCACGCCGGATCGCTCAGGCCGCGGCATACGGTGGGGGTTTCGGCGTGGCCGGCATCGGCGCGCTCGGCGTCCTGGGCTACGGCCTCATCAAGGCCGAGGCCATCCTGGCCCGGCGGGTTGTCGGTCAGCCTACGGAGGCGGCGCCGGACGACGACGGTCGCTACGGATCGGGCCCCGGCAAGCCGATCGAGCTGCTCGTCCTCGGTGACAGCTCGGCGGCGGGGATGGGGAGCGACACGCGGCACCAGACCATCGGAGCGATCCTCGCAAGCGGGGTCTCGGCCTTCAGCGGTCGTCCGGTGCGGCTGACGAACGTCGCGGTGGTCGGGGCGGAGTCGAGCGAGCTGGGCCTGCAGGTCACCAACGCCCTCGACACCGTCCCGAGCCCGGATGCCGCCGTCATCCTCATCGGCGCCAACGACGTCACCCACCGGATCGACAAGTCGATCGCCGTCCGTCACCTCGAGGGTGCCGTCCGCCACCTGCGTGAGGCCGGGGCCGAGGTCGTCGTCGGCACGTGCCCGGACCTCGGCACCCTGCGACCCGTCGCCCAGCCCCTGCGCTCCCTCGCCCGCCGCTGGAGCCGCGACCTCGCCGCCGCCCAGACCGTCGGCGTCGTCGAGGCCGGGGGCCGGACCGTCTCCCTCGGAGACCTCATCGGGCCGGAGTTCGCAGAGCGCCCGACGGAGATGTTCAGCAAGGACCGCTTCCACCCGTCCGCGGCGGGCTACGCGCGCGCGGCCGCGGCGATCCTGCCCTCCGTCTGCTCGGCTCTGGGGCTCTGGGGCGAGGACTCGGCGCCCCTGCCGCAGCGCGGACGTGGCGACGGGGTCGCCTCCGTGTCGAGGGCCGCCACCCGGGCCGTCCGCGAGCCCGGCACGGAGGTCAGCCCGACCAAGATCGGCGGCCAGGCGCGGGGGCCGCTCGGTCGGTGGGCCGTCGTCCTGCACCGCGCGCGCCGCCCGTTCCCCGACCGGTCCCCGCAGGCAGGCTCCGAGAGCGGCCCGCCGGTGGCCGAGGCCTCCGTCGACCCGTCGATCGACACGCCCACCCCGTGACCTGAGGGGGCACCCGACGACGACCAGCTCGGCGGGGAAACCCGACCACACCAGGACGTGGTCAGCTTTCCCCAGAGCGGCGGCATCTCTCCACCACCCATACCCGAGGGGTCCCGCTACGGGCTCGGCGACGGGGGACGGGGTGCGGCGCGGACGGGATGCGGCGCGGGGTGCGGCGCGGACCGCGGACGGCGAGGTGACCGGGACGACGGCGGCGAGGTATGCCGGATGCCCGGCCCGGCCTGTCGCGTGGGGCTGGGTGGATCAGTCCCCGTGGCTCGCTGCGCTTCTTCCCTCAGGGTTGACGCGGCGTCAGGGGGGTTGACGCCCGCTGCACGGGGCGTCAACCCACTCGACGCGGCGTCAACCTCACTCGGGGCGCTGACTCTCGAGGGACGAAGCGCACATGGTGGGGTGGCGCCTGCACGGCATACCATCGACGCAGGATCGCTGAGCGCCCGCTCACCCCCGCAGTCCAGGAGGACCCGTGACCGAAGCCGTTGTTGTCGCCGCTGCACGTACACCCATCGGCCGCGCCGTCAAGGGGTCCCTCAAGGACGTCCGACCCGATGACCTCTCGGTCATGGTCCTGCAGGCGCTGCTCGCCAAGGTGCCGGACCTCGACCCGGCGCTCGTCGAGGACCTCTACTGGGGCTGCGCGGAGCCGTCCGGCAAGCAGGGCGCCAACCTCGCGCGCGTCCTCGCTGTCCTGGCCGGCTACGACCACCTGCCCGGCGCGACGGTCAACCGCTTCTGTGCCTCCAGCGTCCAGACCACCCGGATGGCCTACCACGCCATCAGGGCCGGTGAGGGCGACATCTTCATCTCGGGCGGCGTCGAGTCCGTCTCGTCCTACGCGAACTTCGCGGGCGCCGGCGGCTCCGCGGGCGCGGACCAGAACCCCCTCTTCGCCGAGGCCATCACTCGCGGGCTCGAGACGGCGAAGACCAGCGACACGTGGGCCGACCCGCGCGAGCACGGGCAGCTGCCAGACGTCTACGTCGCCATGGGGCAGACCGCCGAGAACGTCGCGACGTCACGCGGGATCTCCCGGGAGCGCCAGGACGAGTGGGGGGTGACGAGCCAGAACCGCGCGGAGAAGGCCATCGCCAACGGTTTCTTCGAACGCGAGATCGCCCCGGTCACCCTCGCCGACGGCACCGTCGTCAGCAAGGACGACGGCCCCCGGGCAGGCGTCACGCTCGAGGCCCTGCAGGGGCTCAACCCCGTCTTCCGCGAGCACGGCACCATCACGGCCGGCAACTGCTGCGCCCTGAACGACGGCGCCGCCGCCGTACTCGTC
>JAABUT010001508.1_pt1 | contig 26199 bp, 28 predicted proteins | sample 5559281 | NCBI WGS metagenome assembly JAABUT01 (sample SAMN10711880, study PRJNA513359) | rock metagenome | isolation source: Antarctica rocks | place: Antarctica: Victoria Land, Ricker Hills nord | collected 2016-01-04
CCGACTCCAACCCCAACCTCGGGCTCTCGCTGGGGCTCTCGCTCGTCGAGACCGAGGCGGTCCCGGTGCTCCCGCGAGCTGCGGTGGTCGGTCCGGGGGGGACGACGGCGGCCGCTGACCTGCTGTCGGAGTACGGCCGGCCCACGCCCGCCGGACCGACGCTGCTGTCGGCCATCAAGGTCGCCGCGGCCGGGGCGGGCTGCACCTGCAGCGGCCACGCGACCGTCCGCAGCCTGCTGGCCGATGCACTTGAGGACGTCGACGTCACGCTGGTGGACATGGAGGCCGGCCTCGAGCACCTCAGCCGGTCGGGCGGCACCCTCGCGCATGCCGATCTGCTGCTGGTGGTCTGCGAGCCCACCCGCAAGTCCGTGCTGACCGCGGCCCGCACGGCTGCCCTCGCGGCCGAGCTCGGGATCCCGCACGTGCTCGCGGTGGGCAACAAGGCCCGGACGACGCAGGACACCGAGTTCCTGCGCAGCGCACTGGGAGCCGAAGCGATCCCGGTCGCCGGGATCCTGCCGTACGACGGCGACGTGGCCGCGGCCGACCGGGCCGGGACGGTGCAGCTGATGGCTGTCGCGCCGTCCGTGCGGTCCGAGCTGGAGGCGGTGCTGGACGCCGTGGACGCCGCCAGCCGCAGGTAGCGCCGCTTCACAGGCGTGGACGGGCACCCGGCCGGAGCTAGATGTCCGGGCTATATGTCCGGTGCACTTACTCCTGTTGCCCGGCAGGTGGTGTGCTGACCTGAGTCGAGGACCCGTCCGGGGTCCACTGAGGAGGGCACTGTGTCGGTGATGGCCACGAGCCGGACCGAAGGCGGAACATTTCTCGAAGGCCGGCGGCGGAGCGCGCTTGCGCTGATCGCCGGCGCGCTGGTGATGGAGCTCGTCATCCAGCAGCAGGTCATCAAGTTCTACTACACACCCCTCATCGTGGGGCTGACCTATCTCGCGGCCGCTGCACTGGCCGGTCGCAAGGGTGCTCTGTGGGCGCCGGGAATCGTGACCAGCTGCTGGGGGATCGCTGTCCTTCTCGGAGTGAAGAACGTCGTCACTCTGAACACCGACGCGTCCTACCTGATCGCCGGGGCCATCGGGGTGGCCATCGCGCTCGCCCTGCGGTTCACCATCGGACTGGCGGCCGGCCCCATCGGGCTTGCCGTCGCCATGGCGGTCATCCTGGTGCACGACTACGCACATGCGCCGTCCTGGATCTTCCATGGCGTCACCTTCGCCGTCCTGCTCGGCGTCTGGGGTCTGTGGGAGCTGCGCCCGTCCAAGGCGCCGTCCACGGCGAAGGCCGACGACCCGGTCGGCACGACGGGATCCCAGCACGACGTCGACCTCCGCGACGAGACACCCCGGTCGAACGCCCGCATCTGACCAGAACCGCCGCCTGCACACGGCCACCCGGGAGCCCCGCTCCCGGGTGGCTGTTGCGTCTCAGCTCGCGGGGAGCAGAGCCTCGGCGAGGCCGACCAGGGCCCGCACCCCGGGGGCGTCCGGGGCGGCGTCGAGCGGCGCGATGCCGTGCCGCTCGGCCTCGACGATCGCCGGCTCGTCCGGAACCATCACCAGCTCCAGGCCCGGGAAGGCGGCCGACACCCGTGCCGCATCCTGCTCGTCGCGCACCCGGTTGGCGGTGACCACCAGGCGGCCGAGCCCGCCCTCACGGACGAGGTCGGCGGCGCGACGACCTACCTCCAGGGACTTCACCGTCGGCTCCACGACGACGATGACGACGTCGACCGGCTCGCCGTTCAGGCGCATGACGGTGCCGAGGCCGGCCTCGAAGTCGGCAACGACCACCAGGTCGGGACGTGCGAGCTGCCCGAGCAACTGCTCAGGTGAGATGCCACATCAAGGGCAGCCGGGCTCGGGGTTCTGGATGGCGGTGACGACCGCCAGTCGCACTCCGTCGGGTCCGTCGTGGCCGAAGCGCTCCACCAGGTCGTCGGCGCTGGCAGCGTGCTCCTGCTCCCCGGCGTCCACGGCGTCGCGCACCGAGACCAGTCGCTCCGTCGCCTCCTCGCCGATGCCCAGCGAGATCCCGAGGTTGGGGTTGCTGTCGCAGTCCAGGGCGAGCGTGGACCGGCCGGACCGCGCGAAGGTGCGCGCGAGGACCGCGGAGGTGGTCGTCTTGCCGGACCCACCCTTACCGACAACCGCGATCTTCATGAGCTCTCCATCCCTTCGCGCAGCGCGTCCACCAGCGACCGTACCGCCCTGCCGGTCGGTCCCTGCGGATCGTGGTCGAGCACGGCCCGGCCCAGGCGGTCCGCGTCGGCCAGCTGCGGGTCGAACGGCACGGCGCCGACGACCGGCAGGCCGGTGCGCTCGCGCACCCGGTCGACGTCTGCCTCTTCGCGCACCTTGTTGGCCACCACGACGACCCGCGGTGAGCGCGCGGTGGCGGCCAGCCCGGCCAGTCGGCGACCGGTCAGCAGCGAGGCGGCGGTGGGCTCGACGACGACGAGGAAGGTCTCGGCATAGCGCCCCCAGGTCAGGAACGGCTGCCTGGTCCCGCCGGGCAGGTCACCGACGATGCTCCAGCCCTCCCCGGGCAGGTCGTCGAGGACGTGCTGGAAACCGAAGTGCTGACGCGTGTTGTTCCAGCGCTGACCACGGGCCTTGCCGAGCTGGAGGAAACGCACCCCGTCCGGGCCTCGTACGGCGTACTGCTCCACCGCACCCGTCCCGGTCAACCCGTCCCTGAGCCGGTAGCGGCGGCGGCCCTCCTGCTCGTACTCCTCGACGGCGTCGTCGGGCAGGCCCGCATCGGTCTGCTCCACGCCCAGGGAGAAGGCCATGCCCGGCATCGGGTCGGAGTCCAGCGCGAGCACCTGCTGACCGGTGCCGGCCAGCACCCGGGCGAACGTCCCGGCCAGGGAGGACTTGCCAGCGCCGCCCTTGCCCACGAACGCCACCCGCATGCCCGGGACTCTAGGGCCGCACGCGGACACCTGCCCGGTAGAGGCACCGCGCACCTAGAGCAGCGCCTACAGTCGGACCGACCCCCGCAGGAAGGACAGCCCATGTGCCTCGGCATCCCCGGTCAGATCGTGGAGATCAACGACGTCGCCCAGCTGCGCGCGAAGGTGGACGTCGAGGGCGTACGGCGGGAGGTGTCCGTGGCGCTGATCGGCCTCGACGGGCCGAACGGCGCCCAGGTGGGTGACTGGGTGCTCGTGCACGTCGGCTTCGCCATGGCCAAGATCGAGGAGGCGGAGGCCCGGGAGACGCTGGATGCGCTCAAGGCGCTGGGCGAGCTCTACGAGCAGGAGCTGACAGACTATTCGGCCGACGCCGAGGCGCTGGCCACGACGCCCGCCGGAGCGAGCGGGCAGTCGTGAGCGTCGCCGCGGCGACAGTCGCGGGCCGGGCCGATGGCCTGCCCGAGGGCCTGGCGGAGGATCTGGCTTCCGCGTCACTGCTGCTCGCACGTCGGCTGCACGCCGGAGGGACCCTGTGGTGTGCCTCGCCCGCCTGGCCGCACCACGCGCAGCATGTGGCCGTGGAGTTCGTCCACCCGGTCATCGTGGGCAAGCCGGCCCTGCCCGCCGTCGCACTGCCGGCGCAGGAGCTGACCACGACCACCCGGGCCAACGTGCGCCCCGGGGACGTCCTGGTGGTGATCGGCGCCGCTGATGACGCGGCCGTGCGCGACCTGGTGCGGCGCGCACCCGCGTGGGGGCTCACCACGCTGTGGGTCGGCGCAGGCGACCGTCCCACCGGCGGCGCGGCCGACCACCTGCTGTGGCTGCCGGAGGACGAGATGGCCGCCCACGACGGACGTTTCATCCTGCTCTACCACCTGCTGTGGGAGCTGGCCCATGTGTGCCTGGAGCACGGAGGAGTGCTCCAGCCGTCGTCGGAGTGCGACGGCCCGGTGTGCGTCACCTGCTCCGACGAGGGTCGGCTGGCCGAGGTCGTCGGCGTGCACGGGGCGACCGCGCGGGTCCGCACCGGCGCCGGCACCGAGGACGTGGACCTGTCCCTCGTCGGGGACGTCGGCCGGTACGACCTGCTGGTGGTGCACGCCGGCATGGCCATCACCCGGCTGGAGGAGGCCTCGTGACCTCACCCGGCGGGTTCCTCTACCCGATGCTCGAGGAGGGCGAGAGCGACGCCTCCGCGTTGCTGGCCGATCTCGCCCGGTCGGCGCAGGCCAAAGCGGTGGACAGCGCCCGGACGCGCACGCAGTCGCTGGCCGACCGGTCGGAGGACCTGGACCGGACAGCCGCGGCCATGGCGAAGGCCTTCTCGGCCGGAGGCAGGCTCTTCAGCTTCGGCAACGGCGGCTCGGCGACCGACGCCGCCGGGCTGGCGGCGCTGTTCGCCTCGCCCTCCACCGGACGGTCCCTGCCGGCCCGCTCATTGGTGGCGGACACGGCAGTGCTCACCGCTCTGGCCAACGACGTCGGTGTCGAGGTGGTGTTCGCCCGCCAGCTGATGGCACACGGACGCGCCGGTGACATCGCGCTGGGCCTGTCGACCAGTGGCGGTTCGGCCAACGTCCTCAAGGCGTTCGCGACAGCCCGACGCCTCGGGCTGCTGACCGTCGGACTGGCCGGCTACGGCGGCGGCGCGATGCGCTCGTGCACCGATCTGGAGCACTGCCTGTCCGTGGACGCACAGAGCGTGCACAGGACCCAGGAAGCCCAGTCGGCGCTGGCGCACGCCCTCTGGCAACGCGTGCAGGAACGACTCGAGCCCGAGGAGCACTGGTGAAGTACGTCGACGAATACCGCGACCCCGCGGCCGCCCGGCTCGCTGTCCGCCGCATCACCGAGCTCGCGGAGGGTGGGCGCGACGGCGCGTCGTACGCCTTCATGGAGGTCTGCGGCGGGCACACGCACACGATCTACCGCCACGGCATCGAGCAGCTGCTGCCCGACACCGTCGAGCTGGTGCACGGGCCCGGCTGCCCGGTCTGCGTCATCCCCATGGGCCGGGTCGACGACGCCATCTCCCTCGCGGAGCGGCCGGGCGTCATCCTCACCTCGTTCGGCGACATGATGCGCGTGCCGGGTAGCACGTCCAGCCTGCTCGAGGCGAAGGCACGCGGCGCCGACGTCCGCATGGTCTACAGCCCGCTCGACGCACTGAAGGTCGCCCAGGCCAACCCGGACAAGCGGGTCGTCTTCTTCGCTGTCGGCTTCGAGACCACCGCGCCGTCCACTGCGGTGACGCTGCTGCGGGCCCGTGAGGCGGGGCTGAGGAACTTCAGCGTCTTCTCCAACCACGTGACGATCGTGCCGCCGCTCAAGGCCATCCTCGACTCACCCGACCTGCGGCTCGACGGCTTCCTCGGCCCGGGCCACGTCAGCACCGTCATCGGCAACCGGCCGTACGACTTCGTCCCGAAGCGCTACGGCTTGCCGCTGGTGACGGCCGGCTTCGAGCCGCTCGACATCCTGCAGGCCGTGGTCATGCTGCTGCAGCAGTACGCCGACGGGCGGTGCGAGGTGGAGAACCAGTACAACCGGGTCGTCAGCGACGAGGGCAACCCCATCGCGCTGCGGATCCTCGAGCAGGTCTTCACGCTCCGCCCGCACTTCGAGTGGCGGGGCCTGGGTTTCATCGCGCAGAGCGCGCTCGCGCTGAACGAGGACTTCGCGGCCTTCGACGCCGAGCGGCTGTTCGACCTGCCGGGTGTCCGGGTCGCCGACCCGAAGGCCTGCCAGTGCGGCGAGGTGCTCAAGGGCGTCATCAAGCCGTGGGAGTGCAAGGTCTTCGGCACGGCCTGCACCCCCGAGACGCCCATCGGCACCTGCATGGTGTCCTCTGAGGGAGCCTGCGCGGCGTACTACACCTTCGGCCGGCTGCACCGGACCGCGCCCGGTCTCGCCGCGGCCTCGAGGTGAGGGCGCCAGCACCCGAAGGCCGGCAGGAGCTGGTGCTCGAGCGCGTCGAGTCCTTCCGCCGCCGGCGGCCCAGGCTGACCGACGAAGTCGTGACCCTCGCGCACGGCGCCGGCGGCAAGGCCTCCGCGGCTCTGGTCGATGCGGTCTTCCTCGAGGCCTTCCGCAACGAGGCGCTCGAGCCGCTGGGCGACGGGGCGCTGCTGCGGCTGCCTTCCGGTGAGCAGCTGGCGTTCTCGACCGACTCCTACGTCGTCAAGCCCCGTCGCTTCCCCGGCGGTTCGATCGGGCATCTCGCCGTGCACGGCACGGTGAACGACCTCGCGATGTGCGGCGCCCGGCCGACCTGGCTGTCGGCCGCCTTCGTGCTCGAGGAGGGCTTCGCCGTCGCGGAGCTCACCGCCATCGTCGCCGACATGGCGGAGGCCGCCGCCCGGGCCGGTGTCTCGATCGTCACGGGGGACACCAAGGTCGTCGACACCGGCGCGGCCGACGGCCTCTACATCACCACCGCCGGCGTGGGGGTGGTCCCCGCCGGCCGGCGGCTCGGACCCGAGCTGGTCCAGCCGGGCGACGCGGTCCTGGTGAGCGGCACCCTGGGCGACCACGGCGTGGCCGTGCTGCTCGCCCGCGGCGACCTGGACCTCGAGGCCGACATCCGCTCCGACACCGCGCCGCTGGGGGAGCTGGTGGAGGTGCTGCTCGCCGCCGCCCCCGAGACGCGCTGGCTCCGCGATCCCACCCGCGGCGGGGTCGGGACCGTCTGCAACGAGCTGGCCGCCGAGGCAGAGGTCGCCGTCGTCCTGCAGGAGTCGGCGCTGCCGCTGCGCCGACCCGTCGTGGGTGCGTGCGACCTGCTGGGCATCGACCCGCTCTACGTCGCCAACGAGGGCAAATTGGTCGCCGTCGTTGCGGCCGAGCAGGCGCAGGCCGCCGTCGAGGCGCTGCGGGGGCACGAGCTGGGCGCCGACGCCGCGGTCATCGGGCGCATCGCCGCCGAACCCGAGCGGATCGTGCTGCTGGAGACGTCCTTCGGTGGCACCCGCATCGTCGACATGCTCGTGGGCGACCCGCTCCCGCGCATCTGCTGACCGGCCGCCGCCTCGTTGCCGGCCGCGGCGTCATCGCCGTACGGCGTCAGGGTGCGTTTGCGGTGGCTGTGCCAACAGCGGTCGGTGCGCCCTCCATGGACGACAGCAGCAGGCGACGCGAATCCCCGATGTGGGCCCTCATGGCCCGTTCGGCGCCCTCACCGTCACGGGCCTCGAGGGCCGTGAGCAGGGAGGAATGGCTCATCGCGCCCGGGTCGTGCGCCGTACGCCAGGACGCGTACGACCGCCAGGTCCGCCAGTTGTGCAGCAGCAGGCGGTCCGCCGCGTCCTGCAGCAGCGCGTTGCGGATCGTATGCACCAGGAACGAGTGGATCTCATGGTCTTCGCGCAGCAGCCGCTCGCGATCTGAGCCCCGACGCGGCTGGTCCGCGACCTGCACGAGGCGCCGCATGCTGTCCAGGTCCCGTGCCGTCGCGCGTTCCGCGGCGATCCGCGCCGCGCCGCCCTCGATGGCCTCGCGCGCATCGAACATCCCCAGGACGTCCTGCAGGTCGAAGGCCGTCACCACGGACTGCCGGCCCGGAAGCACGGCGATGAAGCGGTCCGCGGCGAGGCGGGCGACCGCCTCGTGCACCGGCATCCGGCTCATGCCGAGCTCGGCCGCGATCGCGTGCTCGTTGACCACGCTGCCGGGTGGGAGCCGCAGGTCGAGGATGCGCGTGCGCAGCTGCTCGTAGGCGACGTCACTGGCACGCAGTGATCCTGTTGCCACCGTCGGCCCTCCCGTCTGGTCGCAGCCAGCTAGATGCCGAACGACTATATGATCCCGTCCAGTAGTGCGGCGGCCCGGGCGCGCCGCAAGCACCGGTCTACCTCCTGGGCGCGCTTGCTGCATAGAAGTTGCAGTTGCGGCACTGGGGCTTTAGCGTGAAGGTCAGTTCGCCGCCCGAGTCGCCCTGAACCGGCAGGAGATCCATGAGCGTCGCCACGTCCGACGAGGCTCCCGCGTCCCCGAAGCGACGCATGATCCACTTCGACCGTGCCGAGAAGGGTCGCGTTGCCCTGCTGTTCGGGGCCATAGCCGCGCTGCACATCGTCGGGTTCGGGCTGTTCGCGCACTACAACGGCATCGCCAAGTACCACCAGATCGCCAACAGTAAGGGCGCGCTGCTGTACGCCGGGGCCGCCTCGCTGGCCTACGTGTTCGGCCTCCGGCACGCCTTTGACGCCGACCACATCGCCGCCATCGACGACACGACACGCCTGCTGCTGCAGAAGGGCAAGAAGCCGCTCGCGGTGGGCTTCTTCTTCTCCCTCGGGCACTCCAGCATCGTGTTCGCCCTGTCGTTCGGCATCGCGATCGCCGCCAAGGCCGCGGTCGGCTTCCAGAAGTCGTTCGAGGGCATCGGCGGCGTCATCGGCGCGAGTGTGTCGGGCGTCTTCCTGTACGTCGTCGCAGCCTTCAACTTCGTGATCCTGCTGGGCATCGTCCGGACCTGGAAGGAGATGAAGCACGGCGAGCACACGCCCGAGCAGCTCGACGACCTGCTGGCCCAGCGCGGCATGATGAACCGGATCTTCAAGGGCCGCTACAACAGGTTCATCAACCACTCCTGGCAGATGTACCCGGTCGGGCTGCTGTTCGGCCTCGGCTTCGACACCGCGACCGAGGTCGGCTTCCTGGCTGTCTCCGCGACGGCAGCCACGGCCGCCGTGGGCAGCGGAGTCACGCTGCCGCCGCTGGCGATCATCGCGCTCCCGATCATCTTCGCGGCAGGCATGTCGATGATGGACACCTTCGACGGGATCTTCATGAGCAAGGCCTACTCATGGGCCTTCACCAATCCGCTCCGGAAGATCTTCTACAACATTTCGACCACGGGGCTCTCGATCTTCGTGGCGTTCGTCATCGGCACCATCGAGTTGGTCAGCGTCGTCAGCGACAAGGCCGGCTTCGGCGACGTCCAGCCGTTCGCCTACATCAGCGGCATCGACCTGAACAAGATCGGCTACTTCATCGTCGGCGTGTTCCTGCTGACCTGGCTGGGCAGCGTCGCCATCTGGAAGCTCGGCCGGCTCGAGCAGAAGTACGACCGTGCCCTCCGGCACCGTCGGGAGCCGACCACCGCCGTCGACTGAGCCCCCTCTGCCGCCGGAGAGGCCCTCTCGAGGAGCCGCGCCGTCGTCCGCTGTCGTTCGTCTAGGGTGCCCGACGGGCAGGCGAGCGGCGTCCGACGTCCAGAGGGGAGGCGGGCGGTGGCCAGCGAGACCCTGCCCGGCACCCGCATCCTCACCGTCCCCAACGCCTTGTCCGCGCTGCGGCTGGCCGGTGTACCGCTGTTCCTGTACTGGGTGCTCGGGCCGCACCTGGACGGGCGGGCCATCCTGCTGCTCATGGCGGCCGGCGCTTCCGACTACCTCGACGGCAAGATCGCTCGCCGCTACGGACAGTTCAGCCGGCTGGGGGAGCTGCTGGACCCGCTCGCCGACCGGCTGTACATCCTCGCCACGCTGCTCGCCCTCGTCGCCCGGGACGGGCTGCCGCTGTGGTGGGCCCTGGGACTGATCGGCCGCGACGTGCTGCTGGGGCTGTTCCTGCTGCCGGTGCTCCGGCGAGCCGGCTACGGTCCGCCGCCGGTGCACTTCCTGGGCAAGGCCGCCACGTTCAACCTGCTCTACGCCTTCCCCATGCTGCTCGCGGCGGTGCCGGACCGCGACGACCTGCTCTCGACGGTGTTCCGCCCGCTGGGCTGGGCGTTCGCGACGTGGGGGAGCGTGCTCTACCTCTGGGCCGGTGTGCTGTACGTCGTGCAGGTGCGACAGGTCCTGCGGCGAGACCGGCTCGGCGAGCAGTCGGAGCAGGCGGCGCCCTGACCCCGGGTCCGCCTTGCCGCTGCTCGGACGTCCTCGTTAGGCTCGCCCGGCCCCGGGCGGCCGAGCGCCGCCACCCAGCGCGGGCACCCGCCGGGTGCCCGCTGACGCGAGAGGCGCCAGTTGTATCCCGACGAGCTCAAGTACACCGCCGAGCACGAGTGGGTGAAGCTCTCCGGTGCCGGCGACGACGCGGTGCTGCGGATGGGCATCACCTCCTATGCCCAGGAGGCGCTCGGGGACATCGTCTTCGTGACGCTGCCGGCCGTCGGCACCGACGTCGAGCCTGGGCAGGCCTTCGGCGAGGTGGAGTCGACCAAGAGCGTCTCGGACGTCTACGCCCCGCTGGCCGGCACGGTCTCAGCCCGCAACGAACAACTGGACGATGCTCCCGAGCTGATCAACTCCGACCCGTACGGCGAGGGCTGGATGGTCGAGCTGCGCCCGGCGGCGGGAGCCGAGCAGGCGTTGGCCGACCCGTCCCTGCTGAGCGCACAGGCCTACCAGGAGCTGCTGGGCGACTGAGCACGCGCAGCCGGGCAAACCTCCACCCGAGGTCGACGGCCTGGACCCTCACGGCCTGGTTGACCCTTACTCGGAGCGCGGACTAGGTTCCCCAACAGCCGGCGATGAACGGGCCGGCGGTGCACGGGGAGGAGGGGGTCAGGGTCGTGTTCTGCACGCAGTGCGGGCAGCAGAACCCCGACGACAGCCGCTTCTGCGCGCGCTGCGGGGCACCGGTGAGCCGGCCGGCGGCGGGGGAGCGGCCGGTGGACACGACGTCCACCATCAGCCTGAGCGCGCTGGAGCACACCCTCGACGCCGGTGACGGTGAGCCGGAGAGCGAGCAGGCAGGAGCGGACTCCGGAGCAGTGGACGCCCTGCCTTCGGGCAGCGCCCTGCTCGTGGTCAAGCGCGGCCCGAACGCCGGCAGCCGGTTCCTGCTCGACGCCGACACGACGACCGCGGGCCGTCACCCGGACAGCGACATCTTCCTCGACGACGTCACGGTGTCCCGCCGTCACGCGGAGTTTGTCCGCGAGGGCAGCGGCTTCGCCGTCCGTGACGTCGGGAGCCTGAACGGCACCTACCTGAACCGGGGACGGATCGACGCGGCCGCTCTCGGCGTCGGCGACGAGGTGCAGATCGGGAAGTACCGGCTGGTGTTCCTGACCGGGTCCCGGGCGGAGGAGCCGACGTGAGGGAGCCGACATGAGCTCGGGCGCCAGCGACCCGGTCGACGGGACGGGCCGGGGAGCCGCTCGCACTGCGGGGACCTCACGCGCCTTCATGAGCATCGGCGAGGTGCTCGGTCAGCTGCGTGCCGACTTCCCGGACATCACGATCTCAAAGATCCGGTTCCTCGAGGCGGAGGGTCTGGTCGAGCCGGAGCGCACCTCCTCCGGCTACCGCAAGTTCGCCCGCGAGGACCTCGCCCGGCTGCGCTACGTCCTGTCCGCCCAGCGTGACCACTACCTGCCGCTGCGGGTCATCAAGGAGCACCTCGACGCCCTGGACCGCGGCCTGGAGCCGCCCGCGCTCGGCGGCACCGGACCCAGGGTGCCCCGGGCGCTCGTCGCGGCGGAGGGACTGCCGGGACCGGACGCCTTCGTCCCCGACGTCACGGAGGTGCGCCTGTCCAGGCGCGAGCTGCTGGAGGCGGCCGGGCTGCAGCCGGCCCAGCTCGAGCAGCTCGAGCAGTACGGCCTGCTCGGCCCGCGGCCCGGGACGTCGCACTACGACGGCGATGCACTGGTGGTGGCCAAGACCGTCGCGGAGATGGCCCGCTTCGGCATCGAGGCCCGTCACCTGCGCCCGTTCAAGGCCGCGGCAGACCGCGAGATCGGTCTGGTCGAGCAGGTGGTGACGCCGCTGGTGCGACAGCGCAACCCCGAGGCGCGCGCCCGGGCCGACGAGGTCATGCGCGAGCTCGCCTCGCTGTCGGTCAAGCTGCACTCGACGCTGGTGCGGGCCGGGCTGCGTCCGGGCCTGCGGCGCTGAGGACGAACGGACGGTCTCGGCGGCTGCGGCCGGTGGCGCGGCCAGGGGTAGGCTCGGCGGGGCCGGTGCCCGTGCGGACAGCCTCTCCGGACGGGGCACGGCAGGCAGGTGGTTCGGGCCCGTCGACATGGCCGCAGCAGCCCGTACGGCACGGCACGGCGACCCCAGGAGGACCGGTGGACGAGCACGGCGAGCGCACGACGCTGTCCGACCTCAGCGTCGTCGGCGTGCGGGTCGAGCTGCCGAGCCAGCAGCCGATCGTGCTGCTCAAGGAGGTCGACGGCGACCGCTACCTGCCCATCTGGATCGGCGCCGTGGAGGCCACCGCCATCGCCTTCGCCCAGCAGGGTGTCGTCACGGCGCGGCCGATGACGCACGACCTTCTGCGCGACGTGCTCACCGCCGTCGACCGGCCGCTGCGCACGGTCACCATCACCGAGCTGCGCGAGGGCGTGTTCTACGCCGAGCTCGGCTTCGACGCGGGCCTGGTGGTCAGCGCCCGCCCGTCCGATGCGATCGCCCTCGCCATGCGCACCGGTGCGGTGATCAAGGGCGAAGAGGCGGTGCTGGCCGAGGCCGGTATCGCCATCCCCGACGAGCAGGAGGACGAGGTGGAGAAGTTCCGCGAGTTCCTCGACACCATCAACCCGGAGGACTTCGAGCGCGGCTCCTGATCCGGGCCTGACCCTGATGCTCGACCAGAGGCTGAGGGTCGCGACACGTGTGCGCCGAGCGTTGACCGGAAACTCCCCGCTCCTTAGCGTGCGCATCCTTGCCGACCGGTGCCGCTGTGCGGCGCGAGCTCCGAGCAAGTCCACAGAGAGGCAGGCCAGCGGGTGGGCGACGAGATGGGCAGCGACGAGGCGGGCAGCGACGAGGCGGGCAGGGAGGTGGGTGACCAGGCCGGCCAAGACCCCGGACAGCGTCCCGACCAGCGCCCTGGACAGCGAGCCAGCCTGAACCTGCAGGGGACTCTGTTCGACGACCTGCCCGGGACGCCCACCGCCGCCCCCGTGGGCACCGGCTACCGCATGCCCACCGCCTGCGCCGCCGCGGGCATCACCTACCGCCAGCTGGACTACTGGGCCCGCACCGGGCTGGTCGAGCCCAGCGTGCGCGAGGCCGCCGGCTCCGGGACGCAGCGGCTGTACTCCTTTCGGGACATCCTCGTCCTCAAGATCGTCAAGAAGCTGCTGGATGCCGGCATCTCGTTGCAGAACATCCGGACCGCCATCGCCACGCTGCGCTACCACGGCGTGGAGGAGCTGGCCGAGATCACCCTCATGAGCGACGGGACGACCGTCTACGAGTGCACCAGCACCGACGAGGTCCTGGACCTGCTGCAGGGCGGCCAGGCGGTCTTCGCCATCGCAGTGGGCCGGCACGTGCGCGACGTCGAAGGGACGCTCGCGACCATGCCCGGGGAGCGGGCCCGCAGCGCTGCCGGCGCGGACCCGACCGAGACCGTGGAGCAGACGCCGGACGAGCTGTCCCGGCGACGGCGGCGCCGTACCACCGCCTGAAGCCCCACCGCCTGACTCCGGGCCAGGGGCGGCGAGCTGCCGCTGGTAGCGTCGCCGACGCCGACGACCCCGGCGGGAGAGTCCCCACGCAGCCAGCGCGGGGCGCCGAAGGAGCAATTCTCCCCGACCAACCTCTCAGGCCACCGGACCGCGGGGGACAGGCGACTCTGGAAAGCGGCCGCCTCCGGCGGCCCACCGACGGTGCAAGCCCCACGCGGGTGAAGCTCTCAGGTCCCATGACAGAGGGGGAGGGGCAGCGCCGTGCACCCGCCGGCGCTCCGGCGCCGCCTGGAGGCCCCCGTGACCCCGCCTGACCCCACCGCCGTCGGCTCCGACTCCTCGGACCACCCGGCCGCCTCCCCGGAACGGCCCGAAGGGTCGCTGGCCGCGCTCGAGCACACCGCACCGTTCGCCGGACGCCACATCGGCCCTGGCGAGGACGAGATCGCCAAGATGCTCGCCGTCGTCGGGCACGGCTCGCTGGCGGAGCTGGCCGAGGCCGCCGTCCCCGCGGCCATCCGCTCCACCGAGGCTCTCGACCTGCCGGCCGCCGCCAGCGAGGCGGAGGTCCTGGCCGAGCTGCGTGCACTGGCCGCGCAGAACCGGGTCACCACGCCGATGCTCGGCATGGGCTACTCCGGCACGCACACGCCGCCGGTCGTGCTGCGCAACGTGCTGGAGTCACCCGCCTGGTACACCGCCTACACGCCGTACCAGCCGGAGATCAGCCAGGGGCGGCTCGAGGCGTTGCTCAACTTCCAGACCGTGGTGGCCGACCTGACCGGCCTGCCGGTGGCCGGCGCCAGCATGCTCGACGAGGCGAGCGCCGCCGCGGAGGCGATGACCCTGGCGCGACGGAGCAGCCGGGTGGCCGACGGCGCCGCCTTCGTCGTCGACGCGGACACCCACCCGCAGACCGTCGCCGTGCTGCGCACCCGGGCCGAGCCGCTGGGCATCCCGGTGCACGTGCGCGAGCTGTCCGCGGGTCTGCCGGACGGCCTGGACATGTTCGGGCTGCTGCTGCAGCACCCGGGCAGCTCCGGCGCGGTCCGCGACCTCGCCCCCTTGGTGGAGCAGGCGCACACGCGAGGTGCGGTGGTGGCCGTCGCCGCCGACCTGCTCGCCCTCACCCTGCTCACCCCGCCGGGCGAGCTGGGCGCGGACGTCGCTGTCGGCTCCAGCCAGCGATTCGGCGTGCCGCTGGGGTACGGCGGACCGCACGCCGGTTACCTGGCCGTGCGCAAGGGTCTGGAGCGGTCGCTGCCCGGACGGCTGGTCGGGGTGAGCCAGGACGCCGATGGCGCGCCGGCGTACCGGCTGGCGCTGCAGACCCGCGAGCAGCACATCCGGCGCGAGAGGGCCACGAGCAACATCTGCACCGCGCAGGTGCTGCTGGCGGTGATGGCCGGGATGTACGCCGTGCACCACGGCCCGGACGGGCTGCGGGACATCGCACTGCGCACGCACCGCTACGCCGCCCTGCTCGCCGCCGCGCTGCGGGGCAGCGCCGAGGTGGTGCACGCGGCGTTCTTCGACACGCTGACGCTGCGGGTGCCGGGCCGGGCGGACGCGGTGCTCGAGGCCGCGCGGGACGACGGGGTGGACCTGCGCCGGGTGGACGCAGACACCCTCGGGGTGAGCACCGACGAGACCACCACCCGGGCCCACCTGGACGTCGTCGTGCGCGCGTCCGGGGCAGGTGCCGTCGACTGGGACGCCCTCGACGCCGCGACGCCGGACGCCCTGCCCGAGCCCCTGCGGCGCACGTCGGCGTACCTCAGGCACGAGGTCTTCTCCCGGCACCGCAGCGAGACGGCACTGTTGCGCTACCTGCGGCGACTCGCCGACAAGGACCTGGCGCTGGACCGCACCATGATCCCGCTGGGCAGCTGCACCATGAAGCTCAACGCCACCACGGAGATGGAGCCGGTCACCTGGCCCGAGTTCGCGGGGCTGCACCCGTTCGCGCCCGCCGCGCACGCAAAGGGGTACCGCCGGCTGGTGGGTGACCTGGAGCGCTGGCTGTGCGAGCTGACCGGCTACGACGCCTGCAGCCTGCAGCCCAACGCCGGCAGCCAGGGCGAGCTGGCCGGCCTGCTCGCGATCGCGGCCTACCACCGCGCGAACGGCGACACAGGCCGCGACGTCTGCCTCATCCCGGCCAGTGCCCACGGCACCAACGCGGCAAGCGCGGTGATGGCCGGGCTGCGCGTGGTCGTGGTGGCGACGACCACGACGGGCGACGTCGACCTGGACGACCTGCGCGCCAAGGTGCAGACGCACCGCAACCGGCTGGCCGCCCTGATGGTCACCTATCCCAGCACCCACGGCGTTTTCGAGACCGGCATCGCCGAGGCGTGCCGTGTGGTGCACGACGCGGGCGGTCAGGTGTACGTCGACGGCGCCAACCTCAACGCGCTCGTGGGCCTGGCCCGGCCGGGGCACTTCGGCGCCGACGTCAGCCACCTCAACCTGCACAAGACGTTCTGCATCCCGCATGGCGGCGGCGGTCCCGGCGTCGGGCCGGTCGCGGCCCGCGTGCACCTTGCGCCGTACCTGCCCAACCATCCGCTGGACCCTGACGCCGGCCCGTCGACCGGTCCCGGCCCGGTCAGCGCGGCGCCGTACGGCAGCGCGGGGATCCTGCCGATAAGCTGGGCCTACGTCCGCCTGATGGGAGGGGAAGGGCTGACCCGGGCGAGCCAGGTCGCGGTCCTGAACGCCAACTACCTGGCCACCCGACTGCAGCCGCACTACCCGGTGCTCTACACCGGCCGCGGCGGGCTGGTAGCGCACGAGTGCATCGTGGACCTGCGCGAGATCACCAAACGCACTGGAGTCACCGTCGACGACGTCGCAAAACGCCTGGTGGACTTCGGTTTTCACGCGCCGACGATGAGCTTCCCGGTCCCCGGCACACTGATGATCGAGCCGACCGAGAGCGAGGACCTGGTGGAGCTGGACCGGTTCTGCGCGGCGATGACGGCGATCCGGCGGGAGATCGACGGGATCGAGCGGGGGGAGTGGCCGCGGGAGGACAACCCGCTGCGCGGCGCCCCACACACCGCGGCCAGCATCGCCGGCGACTGGGACCACCCGTACAGCCGGGAGACGGCGGCGTTCCCGGCCGGCAGCGCCTGGGAGACCGAGCGCGGCAGCAAGTACTGGCCGCCGGTGCGTCGGGTCGACGGGGCTTACGGCGACCGCAACCTGGTCTGCTCGTGCCCCGACCCCTCCGCGTTCGAGGCCTAGGCTCGTTCGAGAGCTAGGCGGCCACCGGGTGGGTCGGCGACCAGCGCCGGCAGCTGGGTCGGTGCGGGGCGACGGCCCTGCGGTCGGGCAGCAGCTCGCCGGTGTCGTCGAACACCACGACACCGTTGCAGAGCAGCAGCCAGCCCTGCTCGGGATGACGTGCGACCACGCGAGCCGCGTCGTGGTCGGCGGCATCGGCCGACGGGCAGGCGGGGGAGTGGAGGCAGCCGGGAGACCGGCGGTCCGCTACGGGGCTCGTGCACATGGGCGCGCTCCTGCTGGGGGACGTGCGTTCTGCCTGTGTCGTCGACAGCCTGCTCCGATCCTGAACCGGCAGACGGCGGGGCTGTGGACGCCGCGCCGTCCACCGTTCGGCCCAGTCGTCCGTCCGGCCGCTGCGCAGGTCGCGTGCACCGTCCGTCAGGTGCGCCCCTCGCTCTGCTGAGCCTGCTCCAGGGCCGGGGCGGCAGCCATCCAGCCGGCGTGGAGCACCGGCCAGCCGGCCCGCGCGTAGGCCTCGCAGACGGCCGCGTCGTCGTCGACCACGACGGCGACCACGCGGCCGGCCGCGAGCTGTCCCAGCAGCTGGGGCTTGGCCACCCGGGCCGGCCGGCGGTCGCCGTCCGCGCGCATGCGCAGCTCGCCGGCGGGCAGCCCGTGCCGGGCCAGCCAGGCGAGCGTGTCGGTCCGGCAGCGCCCGGGCCGGCCGGTCACGTAGACCACCTCGCAGTCCCGGTCGGCCTCTTGGGCCAGCCGTACGCCCTCGTCCAGTGGCGGGTCGTCGACGGCGGCGGCGAAGAAGGCATCCCAGTCCTTGCGCCGTCCCTGCAGGTGCCGCAGCCGATGGCGTACGTCGGCGAGCACCCCATCCACGTCGAACACCGCCAGCGGTCGCTCCCCGGTCATCGGACCGAGATTAGCGACCGCCGGCGGTTCTGGGCACAACCGGGCCGGCGCCGGTCAGCGCACGACGCGGACCCGGCCGGACTGGTCGAGCAGCAGACCGCCGTGCAGGAAGCGGGACTGCAGACCGGCAGAAACGACGGTCGGCTCGCTCGTCGGTACGCCGAGGAAGCTGCTGGACCCACCCATCGCCACATAGGTGGCGAGGATCCTGCCGGTGACCGAATGGGCGCCGGTGGCCGAGGACCAGTAGATGCGGCCCTGGGCGAAGCTGCTGCGGCGGCCGCCGGTCACGGCCATCTCGTCTGTGGTCGGCACGCCCAGAGCGCCGGCGGAGCCGCCCATCGCGACGTACCTGGACAGGATCGGGCCGGTGACGGTGTGCGTGCCGTAGCGGGAGGACCAGTAGATCCGGGCCTTGGTGAAGCTGCTGCGGCGGCCGCCGGGCACGGCCATCTCGTCACCAGTGGGCAGACCCAGGACTGCTGGCCCGCCGGCGGAGAGGTACTTGCTCAAGATGGTGCCGGTCACGGTGCGGGCGCCATAGCTGGAGGACCAGTAGATCCGGCCCTTGCTGAACGTGCTGCCGGTGCCACCGGGAACGGCCACCGCCTCCGTGCTGGGCAGGCCGAGGACGGCCGGCCCGCCGGCCGCGAGGTACTTGGCCAGGACCGGGGCGGCGACCAGGTGGGCGCCGGTTCCCCACGACCAGTACACCCTGGCGCCCTTGCTGAAGGTGCTCACCCGGCCGCCGGTGGTGAGCAGGAGCGGGTCGGTGGTGGGCAGACCGAGGACAGCGGCGCCGCCGCTGGCGTCGTACCGCTTGAGGACGTCGCCGACGAGGACGTGGGCGCCGGTGGAGGCGGACCAGACGATCCGCCCGCGGGCGTAGTCCTGGGACCGGCCGCCGGGCACCGAACGCTCCGCCGACAGCGGCGCACCCAGGGCGGCGACGCCGTACGACACGTACTTGGCCTTGATGGCTGCGGTGCCCGCGCTGGTCGTGGACACGGAGGTCACCGTGCCGCCGCTGGTCCCCGCGGTGGGGACGTACGACGCGGAAGGCGACCAGTAGGTGGTGGTCTTCTTGGCACCGGGCCAGCTCAGGCTGAAGTGCACGTGGTCGGTGTGCGCGTTGGGCCCGGTGTAGGGCCGCCACCCGGCGCTCGCGTTGTAGGCCGACCAGATCTGGCGGTTGTGGATCATGTACATGATCCCGAGCCGCCGGGCCATCGCGTCCATGTTGCCGTACCTGTCGGACGCGAAAGCCCACGTGAAGAAGCTCTGGGCGGCGGCCTCCTGGCTGGGGTTGCTGACGTTGACCGCCCAGTCCCAGGCCCGACCCTCCTTGTGCTCGCTCGTACCGCCGATGTTGCACGCGCGCACGATGCCGAGGTCACCGGTGCTCGTGTAGGCCCGCATCAGCAGGCTGCGCAGGGCAGCGGTGCCGACCTTTGTCGTCGGATCGCAGAGCTTCTGGCCGTCGTAGGACGCGAACGCCTCGATGGTGGAGCCGAAGCTCGGAGTTGCCGGCGAGGCGAGGGCGGCACTGGGCACCGCCGCAAGAACGGCGGTCGCGGCGGCGGTGGCGGCAGTGAGCACCAGGCCGGCGCGGCGGGCGGGACGCAGCATGAGGAACTCTCCAGAGGTCGAGGACCCTCTAGCCCTCGGCATGCGGGACGCGCCGGCCTTAGTGCCGTCGGCCTAAGGTCACGGCGGGGTCGCGCCGCCGGCATGGTCCGAACGCACCAGCGCGCACTGGTCGTCCCGGACGGCCGTACGGGCAAGAACCGCAGGTCACAAGGGCGGACGGGACGTCCGGCACGCATCCAGGCGTGGCTGGGGACGGTCCAGCGGCGGCGGACTTCCATGCTCCAAGTAGTAAGTACAATGTCGCTTTTCAGGTAGCCCGCGCACGCCGGGATTCAAGTTCCTGCGCCGAACAGCCGAACTGCAGCCCGTCCCCCTCACCCGTTCGGAGCAGCGCATGCCTTTTTCCCGCACCGCCCGGCTGACTGCCGGCCTCGGGCTCGCCGTCCTCGCCAGCACGGGCTGCCGGCACGCCGCGGCGCCCGCTGCCGCGGCCCCCGCTGCTGGGGCCCCCGCTGCTCCGGCCGCGGTGCAGGCCCCCAGTGAGCCGAGCGTGCCGAGCCTGGTGCCGACCGCCTCGACGGCGCCGTCCCTTGTTGCGCCGGCGCCCTCGCACTCGCCCTCACCGTCATCGCCTGAGACGGGGCCGGCTGCCGCCCCGTCGGTCCCGACCAGAGTCGCCACGGCGCGCCCCAGCGCCGCACCCACGGCACCGAGGCTGACCCTGCGCACGGTCGACTGGTCCCGCCGGCCGCTGCCGGCGAACTGCGCCGGCGGTCGGCGTGACGCCGCCGTCTACATCGACCTCGACGGCGACGGGCAGGTGGAGGCCGCACTCCCGCTGCACTGCCCAGCCGGCAGCGGCGAGGTGGCGCACGTGCTCGTCTATGCCGGATCGCCCGCGGCACCACGCCTCGTCGGCGACGCCCTGCCGGCCTCCGAACCTGGCCGGCTGCAGGCGGTCCAGACCCGTGAGCAACACCTCGTCGTCGGCTCGCTCGGCTGGAGCGGCAGCGACCACTCCGGTGCCCCCGACACCCTGGTGACGACGCGGTGGCGCGTCTCCCGGGACCAGCTGCAGCGCACCGACCGCTGGGAGGACCCGGCCGAGGTGCTGACCACCGACGGCGACTAGCGCACCAGTCGGGCCCACTCCCGCGCGGGCATGACCCTGGCCCGGCGTGTCGCGTCTGCCATCTGATGTGTCGCCTGGAGGGCGACCCCAAGGAGTCCGACAGCGAGCCGGATGCCCTCGAGGTGCTCGTCGCCTGCTGCCTGAGCCTGCCGCGCAACCGACACGTCGCGCGCGATCGCCACACCGGCCGCTTCTTGCCCTCGGTGAACGCCTCCCAGTGCTGGTGCAGCCGCTGGTTGCCGGCGTGGCCGCGGGCCCCGCAGCCAGGCCAAGATCACCTCGGGCTGGGGCGCCAGCCGGGCCCGGAACACCTCGCCTGTGTCGTCGTCGATGCCGCACGTCACTCAATTGGTCGATCGCGCGATCGATCGCGAACTATTCGCTGCCGTCCGTCGCGCCGACACCGCGGTGTCAGACGCGGATCACCGACGGACCGCCGACGGCCTCGATGGCGTCAAAGTCACCGTCCTGACTCACCACGTCCATCCCGTTGGCCGCGGCCACGGCCGCTATCCAGAGGTCATTGACCTTCGCGCTTCGGCCTTCCTCTGCCAGGCGCACCCTCAGCACCGCCCACTGCCGCGCGACCTCGGCGGTCACTGGTAGGGCTTCGACGACGGAGACGGCGTCCAGTGTGGCCAAGCGGCGAGCACGCGTAGTGGTGTCAGTCGCAGACAGGACGCCCGCGTGCAGCTCGGCGAGAGTCACCACACTCACTGCTGTCTGCTCCGGAACGGAGTCGGCGTCGATACCCCGCCCGGTTTCCTGAGCGATCAGGACGCTCGTGTCGAGCATGGCGGGACGGGGCGTCACACCGGGTCAAGATCGTCAGTAGTTTCGCCGGCCAGCCGCTCGAGATCGCCGGTGAGACCCGGGTCGGCCTGGCTATGCAAGATCAACCCCAAGAGATCGGCCTTCGTCATGAACTGTCTGCGCGCAGACCGGACCGGCCTGATCTCGGCCACTGGCATGCCGTTGACGGTGACCGTCACCTGCGTGCCATCGGCTACCTGTCGGAGGACGTCGGCCGTGTGGTTGCGAAGGTCTCGGGAGGCCACGGTACCCATGTGCTTGATCGTAGCACAATCGCCACGTATGACCGGGACCGCCAACATTCGATCCGCATATCTAGCCACCCGCTGCTTCGAGCATCTCGAGGGATGGTCTGACCTGACATAATGTGAATTATCGGCGTCTGGGTGGGACGAGTCGAGACAGTCCGAGCGACCTCGTCTCACCGTGTCCGCGTGGGCCTCGGTCAGGTGCCGACGTAGGCCGCGAGGTGCTCGCCGGTGAGGGTCGAGCGGGTGGCGACGAGGGCGGCGGGTGTGCCCTCGAAGACGATCCGGCCGCCGTCGTGGCCGGCACCGGGGCCGAGGTCGATGATCCAGTCGGCGTGCGCCATGACCGCCTGGTGGTGTTCGATGACGATGACCGACTTGCCGGAGTCGACGAGCCGGTCGAGCAGGCCGAGCAGATGCTCGACGTCGGCGAGGTGGAGGCCGCTTGTCGGCTCGTCGAGGACGTAGACGCGGCCTTTCTCGGCCAGGTGGGTGGCCAGCTTCAGCCGCTGCCGCTCACCGCCGGACAGCGTCGGGAGCGGCTGGCCGAGCCTGAGGTAGCCGAGCCCCACGTCGGCCATCCGCTGCAGGATCTTGTGGGCCGCCGGCGTCCGCGCCTCCCCGGCGCCGAAGAACTCCTCGGCCTCGGTCACCGATATCGCCAGCACGTCGGCGATGTTGCGCCCCCCGAAGGTGTACTCCAGCACCGACGCCTGGAATCGCTTGCCCTCGCACTGCTCGCAGGTGCTGGCGACGCCGGCCATCATCGCAAGGTCGGTGTAGATCACCCCGGCGCCGTTGCACGTCGGGCAGGCACCCTCGGAGTTGGCACTGAACAGCGCCGGCTTCACGCCGTTGGCCTTCGCGAACGCCTTGCGGATCGGGTCGAGCAGGCCGGTGTACGTCGCCGGGTTGCTGCGCCGCGAGCCCTTGATCGCCGCCTGGTCGACCGACACCACCCCGTCCCGCCCTGACACCGAGCCGTGGATGAGCGAGCTCTTGCCCGAGCCCGCCACCCCGGTGACGACGACTAGCAGGCCGAGCGGGATGTCGGCGTCGACGTCCTGCACGTTGTTGGTGCTGGCGCCGCGCACCTCCAGCACCCCCGACGGCGTCCGCACCGATGGCTTCAGGGAGGCGCGGTCGTCCAGGTGCCGCCCGGTGATCGTGCCACTGGCCCGCAGCCCCTCCACCGTGCCCTCGAACACCACCTCGCCGCCCTCGGTTCCGGCGCGCGGGCCGAGGTCGACGACGTGGTCGGCGATCGCGATCGCCTCCGGCTTGTGCTCCACGACCAGCACGGTGTTGCCCTTGTCGCGCAGCCGCAGCAGCAGGTCGTTCATCCGCTGGATGTCGTGGGGGTGCAGCCCGATCGTCGGCTCGTCGAAGACGTAGGTGACCTCGGTCAGAGCCGACCCGAGGTGTCGGATCATCTTGGTGCGCTGCGCCTCGCCACCCGAGAGCGTCCCCGACGTGCGGTCCAGGCTCAGGTAGCCGAGCCCGATCTCCACGAACGAGTCGAGGGTCTCCCCCAGCGACGCCAGCAGCGGCGCCACCGACGCAACGTCCAGGCCCCGCATCCATCCGGCGAGGTCGCTGATCTGCATGGCGCACGCGTCGGCGATGTTGGTCCCGTTGATCTTCGACGACCGGGCCGCCTCGCTGAGCCGGGTGCCGCCGCACTCGGGACAGGTGGTGAAGGTGATCGCCCGCTCGACGAACGCACGGATGTGCGGCTGCATGGCGTCGACGTCCTTGGCCAGCATCGACTTCTGGATCCGCGGGATCAGGCCCTCGTAGGTGAGGTTGATGCCCTCGACCTTGATCTTGGTCGGTTCCTTGTAGAGCAGGTCGCCCCGTTCCCTCTTGGTGAACTTCTTGACCGGCTTGTCCGCGTCGAAGAAGCCGCAGCCGCTATAGATGCGGCCGTACCAGCCGTCGACGCTGTAGCCGGGGATCGTGAGCGCACCCTCGTTGAGCGACTTGCTGTCGTCGTAGAGCGCGGTCAGGTCGAAGTCGCTGACCGAGCCCCGCCCCTCGCAGCGCGGGCACATGCCGCCGAGGATGCTGAAGCTCCGCCGCTCCTTCATCGTGCGTCCGCCGCGCTCGACGGTGACCGCGCCGGCGCCACTGATCGAGGCGACGTTGAAGGAGAACGCCTGGGGCGAGCCGATGTGCGGCTTCCCCAGCCTGCTGAACAGGATGCGCAGCATCGCGTTGGCGTCGGTCGCGGTGCCGACGGTCGACCGCGGGTCGGAGCCCATCCGCTCCTGGTCGACGAGGATCGCGGTCGTCAGCCCCTCGAGTACGTCGACCTCCGGCCGCGGCATCGTCGGCATGAAGCCCTGCACGAAGCTGCTGTAGGTCTCGTTGATCAGCCGCTGCGACTCCGCGGCGATCGTGCCGAACACCAGCGAGCTCTTCCCCGAGCCGGAGACGCCGGTGAACACCGTCAGCCGTCGCTTCGGGATCTCGACGCTGACGTCCTTGAGGTTGTTCACCCGCGCGCCGTGCACGCGAATCAGGTCGTGGCTGTCGGCGCCGTGCAGCGCAGGCGACTGCGTGTGCGTCCTCGTGGCCCTGCTCATCGCTTCTCCATCTGTTCGCGGGGGCAGCGCCTCGCCCGCAGTCGAAGGACAGCGGGACCAGCGGCATCAGGCTTCGGGAAGACCGGCAAAATCACGCTTGGTCTTCCGGTACCACGCCATTCCTGATACGGGGTTCTTCCACCTGCCCTTCATCTCCTTCAGCGCACTCTGGTGGGTCGCATCACCGCCGGCGACCACTTCTCTCAGATGGTGATCTTGTGCCTTGATGACATCGTTTGCCGTTTCTCCACGCAGTGGCAGATCGCATGGCCCACCCAACTGCTTACAGGTCATCGTCTTCACGGAGCATCGCTTCCTGTGGTGGTGTTCGGTCGTCGATCGGGACGCGTCAGAACGGCTGAGAGATCCCAGCTCACCGACCCACGGTGCGGTCTGTGCAGGTCATCGCTGCGATCGCCAGACGGCTCAGCGCAGCTCCTGGATGCGGATCAGGTTGCCCGCGGGATCGCGGAAGGCGCAGTCGCGAACCCCGTACGGCTGCTCGGTCGGCTCCTGGACGACCTCCACGCCGCTGGCCTGCACCCGCTCGAAGGTGCCGTCGAGGTCTCTGGTGGCCAGGAGGAGCATGGCGTAGGTCCCCTTGGCCATCATCTCGGCGATCGTGCGGCGCTCGTCGTCGGTGATGCCGGGGTTGGCGGCCGGCGGGTCCAGGACGACGGACACGCCGGGCTGGTCGGCTGGTCCGACCGTGATCCAGCGCATCTTGCCGTTTCCGACGTCGTTGCGGACCTCGAAGCCGAGGGTGTCGCGGTAGAAGGCCAGGGAGGCGTCCGGGTCGTCGTGCGGGAGGAAGCTCGCGTGAATGGTGACGTCCATGGCGGTCAGGCTAGGTGCGGCTCGGTGACCGGCGCTTCTCGATTCCTGATCGGTCTGGTCACCTGTTTCGCCACGCACGGCGGCATCCCCGCCGTCGCGCGCGCCGCGTGGCGCCGGTAGGTGCTGGGCGGTACGCCGACCAGCTCGGTGAAGCGAGTGCTGAAGGTGCCCAGCGACGAGCAGCCGACCGCGAAACAGACCTCGGTGACGCTGAGGTCGCCACGACGCAGCAGCGCCATCGCGCGCTCGATGCGCCGTGTCATCAGATAGCCGTACGGCGACTCGCCGTAGGCGAGCCGGAACTCGCGACTGAGGTGCCCGGCCGACATGTTCACGCCGCGCGCGAGCGCCTCGACGTCCAGCGGCTGCGCGTACTCCCGGTCGATCCGGTCGCGAACGCGGCGCAGCCGCGCGAGGTCGCGCAGGTGCTGCGCCGCGGCGGGTCTGCTGGTCACCTGCGAGATCGTGCCGCGTCGTGCCGGAGCTGCCAAGCGCCCCGCCACCGGTCGCCTGACGCTCAGAAGTCAATGCGCATCACGACACGTCGCAGGGTCGGTCTGCTCGCCTCGGTGAATCCGCTGGCGGCGAAGGTGCCTTCGGTGCCGACGTGGAGCTCGCTCAGGACGGCGTCCTTCTTGGTCATCGCAGGCCTGACCCCCGCGCACAACCGGCTCAGCTGGGCAGCCGCAGCAGGTGCACCGTCTCGCTGCTGAAGACGCGGCGTATGACGACGCGCCCGAGGACCCGGCTGGCGTCGACCATGAGGCCATGCCCCAGGTAGAAGCCCACATGCACCGCCGGCCGGCCGTAGACGACCAGGTCGCCGACGCGCGCGTCGGAGCGCCGCACCTCGTGGCCGCGGGTCACCAGCGCCGGCCGGCTCGCCGGCAGCGCCCGCCCCCCGGCCTGCCGCCACGCGGCCCGCACCAGGGTGGCGTCGGTCCACTGCCTGCTGCCCTGCCGGGCCCGGGCCGCGCGCGCGGCCCGCAGCGCCGTCCCGGTGGAGGCATGGCGCTGGACGTCGGGCAGTCCCGCGAGCGGGGCGAGGCCCGACGTCGTCGGGCCGGCGTGCCGGGGCGCGGGGGGCGGCGGACGTCGGGGGGCCGGCCTGCTCCTGCGTCGCGGTGCCGGCGGCGGCGCGGGCCTGGTCATCGGCGGACGCGGCCGGCCCGCCCAGGGCTGCACCTTCGGCATGCCCGCCCGCGGCACCCGGCCGTAGTGGAAGACGCCCCCGGGCCAGATCGGACGCTCTGTCACCCGGCCGCGCGAGGACCCCGCGTCGACCATGGCCCCGTGGCCGGCGTAGATGCCGACGTGGCTGACGGGGGAGCCGAAGAAGACGAGGTCGCCGGGCAGGAGCTGCTGCTTGGGGATGGGCACCGACCAGGCGTACTGCAGCTGGGCGGTGCGCGGGATCCCCTGCACCCGTCCCACGGTGCGCCACAGTGTCGAGGTCAGGCCGGAGCAGTCCCAGCTGTGCGGGCCCGTCCCGCCCCAGACGTAGGCGTCACCGACGTGCG
>JAABUT010001510.1_pt1 | contig 26158 bp, 23 predicted proteins | sample 5559281 | NCBI WGS metagenome assembly JAABUT01 (sample SAMN10711880, study PRJNA513359) | rock metagenome | isolation source: Antarctica rocks | place: Antarctica: Victoria Land, Ricker Hills nord | collected 2016-01-04
GAAGTCGACCTCCGCGCGGCCGTCGAGCACCGACCAGTCGGTCGCCGGACCCGCGGCGCGCTGGTAGTCGTCCAGGACGGCGAGGCGCAGGGTCACCGCCCCACCGTAGAAACCGCGCCGGCGTCTGTTCGCGCCCACGCCTCGAGGTCAGCCTGCCGTCAGAACGGCGGCGGGTCGTTGGCGTGCGTCGGAGGTGGCTGGGCCGATTCCCGAGTCGGGCTCGGGACCTCGAACACCGGCGGCTCGTTCTCGTCGAGCACCCGGGGCGCCGCCCGCGCGACCAGTGGGTTCCCGATGCGGCAGTGGACGCCTCCCCGGGTCCGTCGGTGGCGGTCCTCCGGGCGCAGGTCGTGTTCCGCGGTGACCCGGGTGACGCCGCGCGGGGTCGTCCAGGCGGTGGTCCCATCGGAGCCGCGGACGACCCGCCACCCGACGTCCTTGAGGCTGTGACACCGGCCGCACGCGCAGTGCAGGTTCGCCGCGCTGGTGGCACCGCCGCGGACCCAGTCCAGCGCGTGGTCGAGATCGCAAGCCACCGACGGCTGGTCGCAGCCCGGCCGGGTGCATCGGGCGTCCCGGGCGACGACGAACGCGCGCAGCTCGGCGGGCGGCCGGTAGCGCTCCCGGCCCAGGTCGAGCAGCGCACCGCTGACCGGGTCGGTGAGCAGGCGTCGCCAGATCCCGTCCGCGGCGATCCGCCGGGCCTGCGACGCGGTGATCGGGCCGGACAGCCGACCCGCGCCCAGTGCCGCCGGGGCGTCGTCGAGTCCGAGCAGCGTCTCGGCGGACACCGTCACCGAGACGGCCGCGCGCCCGCGGGTGCCGCCTCGCCGGCGGGGCCGGGTGCCGGGAGCCGCGCCGGCCAGGTCGGTGAACACCTGGACGAGGGCATCGGCTTCGCGCTGGTCCAGCGTCCGGTCGTCGGCCGCCTGCCCCGGCGTCGCGCCGGCGAGGTCGCGCAGGCCGCGGGCGACGACCGCGGCGCCCTCGGCCGGGAGCAGCGCCCAGAGGGCGGCCATACCGTCCGGCTCGGAGCTGACGCGGACCCGACGGGTGGAGAACCCGTACTCGTGCGCGGCTTCCGCGGCGGCGGGTCGACGTCCAGCACCGCTCGGGTGACCAACCGGGTGAAAGCACTGACGGAGGTCCCCGGTGCCGCGGGAGCACCCGGCGCTCCACCTCGGTGGCCAGCTCGTCCGGGAGCACGGCCGTCGCGTCGGCGAGACCCGGGCGTGGGACCAGCGCAGCTCGCCACGGCGCATCGCGTCCATCGACGCGGGCAACCGACCGGTCAGCTCGCGCGCAGCCGCGGCCCGCAGGCGCACCGTCGTCTCGGCGACGCCGAGGGTGAACGCCACCTCGGCGACCACCTTCGGGGCGTCCTCATCCTCCTCCTCCTCGCGGACCAACGCGGCCAGCAGCTCGGTCCGCACCGCGTCGACCCAGATGGCCAGCGACTCGGCGTCGGCCAGCGCAGCCAACCGGTCCGCGACCGTCATCGGACGCCCACTGTCCCGAGCACCGTCAACGGCTGCGAGGCGGTCGGCGACCTCGGCCGGCGGCGCGGTCATGGCGAACATGTGTTCGATTGTTGCGGGCCGGTCCGACAGGATGGTGAAGACGGCGGGGCCGCCGGCGGAGCGGGGAGGATGGCCGGGAAGGAGGCACGTGATGGCGAGGCTGGACAGGTCGCTCGACCGCTCGGTACGCGACCGGCTGCAGCTGCCGCGCGGCGAGCGTCCCCTGGCGTGGGCACACGCCGACAAGGCGGGGACGCCCGTGCCCGCGGACGGGGCGCCCGCGGACGGGGCGCCCGCGGATGGCGACCGGAACGACGCCGACCCGGACGCGGGCACCGGCGACGTCTGGGTCGGCACCCGCGCCGCGCTGTACATCCCCGCCGAGGGAACGACCTATCGGCGGATCCCATGGGTGGGCATCGACCGCGCCGACTGGAACGACACGACGCAGGACCTGCGCGTCGTCGAGCTGGCTGCGTTCGGCGACGTCATGCCCCGGTCGATCGGGCGCCTGCGCGCGGCCGACCGGCTGCTGCAGCTGGTCCGGGAGCGGGTGACGGCGACCGTGGTGGCGGTCCGCACCGTCCCGCTGCGGGACGGGCGGGGAGTCCGGGTGGTCGCCCGGCGCGACCCCGACGGGCACGGCGACCTCACCTGGACCGCGGTCCTCGATCCCGGCCTGGACCCCGCTGACCCGGCCGTCGTCGAGGGTGCCCAGCAAGCGCTGGCCGGCGTCCGGGCCGAGGTCGGGCTCGACGCCTGAGCGCCGGGACTGCGTCCCGGGAAGCCGGATTCGCCGGGAGACAGGCGGTCCAGAGGGGCTGCTAGCGTTGTCGACGGTCGCCGGGCAGGACTTGGTGACGGTCCCGCATAGCTCAATTGGCAGAGCACCCGACTGTTAATCGGGCGGTTACTGGTTCGAGTCCAGTTGCGGGAGCCACCGGGGTGAGAATCCCTCATGACCGACGCGCTCCCGATCCCTCCCGCCGCCGACTCCGCGCGGGGCACTCCCGGCTCCGCCGCTGACCGGCGTCTCGCGGTGGCGCTCACGTTCGACTTCGACGCCGAGTCGGCCTGGCTCTCGATGGGGCAGGACACGCCGTCCGCCCTGTCCCGCGGTGCCTACGGGGCGAACGAGGGCGTGCCGCGGCTGCTCGCCCTGCTGGAGAGGTACCGGCTGCCGGCAACCTTCTTCATCCCCGGGGACTCCGCCGACCGACACCCGGAGCAGACCAAGGCGATCGCCGCGGCCGGTCACGAGATCGGCCACCACGGCTACCTGCACGAGCCGCCGCCCGGCCTGACACTGCCGGAGGAGCGGACGATGCTCGAGCGCGGGTTCGAGGCGCTGGAGCGGCAGACCGGGCGGCGCCCGCGCGGCTACCGGTCACCGGCGTGGGAACTGTCGCACAACACGTTCGGGTTGCTGGCCGAGTTCGGCATCGAGTACGACGCGAGCCAGCTGGGCGCGGACCGGCCGTACTGGGTGGCCGACAAGGGCGAGCGGACCGACATCGTCGAGGTCCCCGGCGCCTGGGAGCTGTGCGACTCGTCGATGTTCATGTTCGTGCCGGGGGAGCTGACCGGCCTCGCGTCGCCGTCGCAGGCCCTGGAGATCTGGCAGGGCGACTTCGACGGGATGCTCGCGGAGGACAACGACGCCGCGTTCGTGCTGACGGCGCACCCGCAGATCATCGGCCGGCACCACCGGCTGCAGGTGCTCGAGCGGCTCATCCGACACGTGCTCGCGGCCGACGGCGTCTGGTTCGCGCAGATGGGCGAGATCGCCGACGACTTCCGCGCCCGCGAGGCGGCCGCCGGACCCGTCTGACCGCTGCCGGTCTTGCTCAGGCCGCGACGGCCCGGCCCTCGTAGGTGGCGGCGAGGGCCTTCGGCTCGCCGTCGGCGTAGTAGGTGTCCAGGTCGGTGATGCGCATGCCGCCGCGGGCGAGCAACGCGGGGATGTCGCGGTCGAGGGTGCAACCGCCGACGAGACGCCGCTGCAGCGGGTTCATCCGCGCCTGCCACCGGCGGACGTTCTGATCGGGCGCCAGCCCGTGCTCGACGAAGTGCAGGTGCCCGCCCGGTCGCAGCACCCGGCGCACCTCCGCCACGGCCGCGACCGGGTCGGGGATGGTGCACAGGCTCCACGTGCAGAGGGCCGCGTCCACCGACGCGTCGGGCAGCGGCAGCCGCTGGGCGTCGGGCGCCACGACCTCGACCCGGACGGCAGAGGCGGCGATCCGCGCGTGCGCCCGGCGGATGCTCGACCCGGCCGGCTCGACGGCGAGCAGGCGGGTGACGCCCACCGGCATCGACGGCAGGTTGTGACCGCTGCCGAAACCGAGCTCGACGACCTCCCCGGCCAGACCGGCGGTCACCCGGGCCCGGATCGTGCGGAGCTGCTCGGTGTCCATCGCGACGTCGAGCAGCTTCGGCAGGACGTGCTCGCCGTACCAGCCCATCAGCTCTCGTCGAACGCCGCGTCGAGAACGTCCAGCGCCTCGTCGAGCAGGGAGTCCGGAATGGCCAGCGGGGGCAGGAACCGCAGGACGTTCCCCCGGGTGCCGCAGGTGAGCACGATGACGCCCTGGGCGTGCGCCGTGGCCGCAACGGCCTTGGCGAGGGCGGGGTCCGGAACATGCGTGCCCGGCTCGACCAGCTCGATCGCGAACATCGCTCCGCGGCCGCGGACGTCGCCGACCCGGTTGTCGCGCTCGGCGAGAGCGGTGAGCCGGTGCAGCATCGTCGCGCCGATCTCCTGTGCCCGTTGAAGAAGCCCGTCCTCGCGCAGGGTCGCCAACGCCGCGAGAGCAGCCGCGCATGCCAGCGGGTTGCCGCCGTACGTTCCGCCGAGGCCACCGGCCTGCGGGGAGTCCATGATCTCGGCCCGGCCGGTCACCGCGGACAGCGGCAGGCCGCCGGCGATCCCCTTGGCGGTGACGATCAGGTCCGGCACCAGGTCCTCGTGGGAGCACGCGAACAGCGCTCCGGTCCGGCCGAACCCGCTCTGCACCTCGTCGGCGATGAACACGATGCCGTTGGCGGTCGCCCACTCCCGCAGCGCGGACAGGAACCCCGGCGCCGGCACGATGAAGCCGCCCTCGCCCTGGATCGGCTCGATGAGGACGGCCGCGACGTTGCGGGCGCCGACCTGCATCTGGATCTGCTCGATGGCGCGCGCGGCGGCGCCGAGCCCGTCGACGGGCTTGCCGTCCAGGTCGAACCCGTCGCGGAACGGGTAGGAGACCGGCGCCCGGTAGACCTCGGGCGCGAACGGGCCGAAGCCGTTCTTGTAGGGCATGTTCTTCGCGGTCAGCGCCATCGTGAGGTTGGTGCGGCCGTGGTAGGCGTGGTCGAAGACGATGACCGCCGACCGGCCGGTGTACTGCCGGGCGATCTTGACCGCGTTCTCGACGGCTTCGGCGCCGGAGTTGAACAGCGCGGACCGCTTCTCGTGGTCGCCCGGCGTGATGTCGTTCAGCGCCTCGGCGACGGCCACGTAGGACTCGTACGGCGTGACCATGAAGCAGGTGTGGGTGAACTGCGCGACCTGCTCGGTGACGGCCTCGACGACGCGCGGGGCGCTGTTGCCGACCGTGGTGACCGCGATGCCGGAGCCGAGGTCGATGAACGAGTTGCCGTCCACGTCGACCACCACCCCGCCGCCCGCGGCCGCCGCGTAGACCGGCATCGTGCTGCCGACCGAGGCGGACACCGCGGCTGATCGGCGGCGGGCGAGCTCCCGGGACCGCGGGCCGGGCACCTCGGTGAGCAGCCGGCGGACCTGCGGCAGCGTCTCGCCGCCCGTCGTCGGCGCGGTGGACGTGCTCGTCATGGCGACCCCCTGCAGCGGCTGGCCCGTCCGCTCGCGCGCGGCCTTCGCGGAACGATAGAGCGGCAGCCGGGGCCAGCACTCGTCCCCGCCCGGGAGTGCTGGAAGGATGCGACCCGTCGTCGGGCCGGATCGTGGCTGGGTCGGGTGACGACGCCGGGGCGGTAGCTCAGCTGGTCAGAGCATGGGACTCATAATCCCTCGGTCGTGGGTTCGAGCCCCACCCGCCCCACCAGTGTCCGTGCAGGTCAGGAACCGGTCCGCCGGCCGACCAGCGAAGTGACGAGGGCCTCGGGGCACACAGCGGGCACACGCGCAGCACGGGAGGCGTCCCAGGCGGCGCCGAGCCGGTCCGCGACGGCGTCCAGTTCATCGGGGAACAGGCCCGCGTAGACGTCGAGCGTCATGGCCGCGGAGGCGTGCCCGAGCATGCTCTGGACTGCCTTCACCGATGCCCCCGACGCGATCGCCAATGACGCCGCCGTGTGCCGAAGATCGTGCGGCGTGAAGTGGGCGAGTCCAGCACTGCGGAGAGCGGGATCGAAGACCCGTGACCGGAAGTTGCCCAGTAGCAGCACGCCGCCGGCGGGACTCGTGAACACCATGTCGTCCGGTCCCCGGCCCGCGAGGTGCACCGCCAAGTCGTCGCGCAACGCGGGCGACAGCGGAACCTTCCGGGTCGCGTGCGTCTTGGGCGTCCCCCACGACAGGTGGCCGCCGATCTCACCGACGGTCTGCACGACTTGGATCCGTCGCCGCAGCAGATCCACCCGCGACACCCGCAGCGCCGCGGCCTCGCCGAACCGCAACCCGGTCAACGCCAGGAACCGGATCAGCAGGCTCGAGTCGCCGGCTGCGGCCGCGAGGTCGTCGACCTGGTCGAAGGACAGGAACCGCGGCTCGTCCCGCACGAGGCGGGGCAGCTTCACCCCGACGCAGACGTTCCGCGCCAGCCGGCCGTCCTCGACCGCCGCGCCGAGCACCTGCGACAGCAGCCCGACCGCCTTGCGCACCGACGACGCGGCCAGACCCTTCTCCGTCAGCGCCAAGGACCACGCCGCCACATCGGACCGGGTCACCAGCGACAGCGGCGTCGTATCCCACCGCGACTGGACCTGGTTGCGCCACACCGACTCCGACCGGGCCCGCGACGACGGCTTCAACTGCGCCTGCCCCGCCAGCCACGGACGGCCGAACGCGCCCACCGTCGTCCGGTCGTGCGGATCGACGTAGGCGCCCCGAAGCAGGTCGGAGGTGATCGAGGTCAGGAACCGTTCGGCGTCGAGCTTTCGCCGGAACGTCCGCTTGCGCTGCGCCCGGCCCGGATCACGCCACCGGGCCTGGTACCCGACGACCTTCCCGTCCCGGGTGACCCGCTCGACGCTGCCCACCTCAGGCCGCCGGGCCGTGGAACGGGCTCGCGCACTGCTCAGCCAGCCAACGGCGGACCGTGTCCGGGTCGTACCGCAGGTGCTTGCCAACCCGGTACGCGGCCGGCCCGGTCCCCAGGTAGCGCCACTGGTGCAACGTCGCGACGGGAACCCCGAGGAAGTCCCCGACCTCCCGAGCCGACCACAGCCGCTCACACACCGGCAGCACCAGCAACCCCGGCTGCTCCACCTTCACCGATCGACCCCTCATCGCGACTGTCCTTCCGTTCGTGCCGTCTGTGGTTGATGTCCCCGGTCCGGTGCAGGCGCGTCCTTCCGATCCCCGACTGTCCAGATCGGGCGGCGCCCCTCAACGGCGCCTGCGGCGTCACTGCGTGATCGAGCACGCTCGACCGTTGACCGGCACCGCCCAGTCAGGATTTCGCTGGTCATCGGATGAACGCCGGCTCGTGGTCGACACGCCAGGCCGTGGCGCGCCGGTCGGCCCACTCCCGGGCCTGCGCGGCGGCGGTGGCGGCTAGAGCGGCATCCCCACCGGTGAGCCACCCGATCCCGTCCAGCGACCACGACCCGACAACCAGCGTCGAGTCCTCGTCCCCGTCGCTGTCGCTGTCGCTGTCGCTGTCGCGCGCAGCATCAGTGCTCCCATCTCCGGGCTGAGCGCGGAGCTTGCGAAGCTGCCAACGGCGCCGGGCCGAGCGCAGCCGTCCCAGGGTCGTGGAGTACCGGCGGGACTTGGTCGCGAAGTGCCCACGGAAGCCGAGCATCGCGACCCAGCGAATCATCCGGGCGTACGCCTCGACCCCACCGGTGGCGACCAGCCGAACCTCGGCGAGCAGTCGGCACACATGCTCCGGGACACCCATCCGCCGAGCCGTGTCCGGATCGCGTAACCGCGGCGGCAGCCCGAAGTCATCACAGCCCTTCGTCGCGTACTTGGCGATGTAGGCCGCAACTGTCTCCGGGTGCAGCTGCCCAGATCCGGGAGCACTGCTCCGGTCGGTGTCCCGGTCGCAGTCCGGACTGACCGGTCGCGCGTCGACCTGGACCCCGAACGCGAGCCGGCGGGTCAGATCGCCCGGACCGGTTGGGGGGGCGTCGACGCGCACCCGGTCCGCCACCGCACGGATCAGCGCGACCAGCTCGACAGGGGGCACGTCGACCAACGGCGCCGGGAACGGGTCGTCCTCGGTCGCAGCCGACGCGGGACCGTCGAGGCGGACCAGGGCGTGGAAGTGGACGACGGCCCGGCGCTGGAACTCCGCGACCTTCGCGAACGAGAGCCGGACCAGGCGACGCAGCGCGGTCGCGGTGACCCCGAACCGGGCGGCCAACGCGCGCTGCAGCCCGATGGTGAACCGCCGCCACAGCTCCGGCGCCCACCACTGCCACACCACGTGAGCCCGGTAGTCATAGCACCCGGGGCACAACGGCTGTCCGAGCCGGCGGTCACCGTCGTCGTGGGTCGCGCCGCACCAGGTCGGTCGGCCATGCGAGCACAGCGTCTTGCGGTGGCCCGAGCGGGGCCGGCACCGTCCCGCACCCCCGTGCCCCTTACGGCGGGTGGTGTGGACCGCTCCGAACGACGGTGCTGTCAACGTGACGAACACCAGCGGGTGAGCCGCGACCGAGGCCGGGACACCCTTCATCCCGCCGGCCGCGCCTGCCGCGAGCAGATGCCACATGTCGCCCTTGTACTCGTGCGAACACGACGGGCAGACCGACGCCCGCCGGTTCCCGCACCGCTTGTACAGCACCCCGTCCGGCTCGGCCGAACTGTCGTAGCGGGACAGCACCTCACCGGTCCGGCGGTCCAGCGTCGTCGCATGGCCGCGGAGCCGCACCGGGCGGGCACAGTGCCCGGTCGAGGCGGCCTGCTCCGCCCACCGGTCGAACCCCGGGGACAGCAACCGCCGCGCGATCTCCTGCTCGGTCGGGCGAAGGGCTGCCATGCTTGTTGCCGTGGGGGCCGGTCTGGCGGTAAGGATCGGACTCGGGTTGTCCCGGGAGGGTTCAAGAAGGTCAGGAAGTAGACCCCGGCCGTTCGCCGCCGCACCCGTGCTGGTCACTCGATCTCCGCAGTGAGGCCGGCGACCCGCACGGGAGCCGGGTACTCGGCGGCGAGAGCAGTGATCGCTTCGTCGTCGAGGAAGGAGGCGCGGACCCGGACCGGCTCCCGGACACCGTCCACCTTGACGTAGGCGACACCGGGCATCGACTCGGGGATCTGGTGGCAGGCGGCACCGGCGTCCCGAGCGCCCTCGCCGAGCACCATGTCGACCTGGACCTTCTCGTCCAGCCGCATCGCCACCTTCGTGGGAAACAGGTTCCGCAGCCCCAGAACCTCCTTGCGCGGGTCCTGCAACGCCGCCACCAGGACCACCCCGGGTGCCCGGCCTTGCGTCGCGATCACGGCCAGCGCCTTCTCTGCGCGGTCCCGCAGCTTCCGATCCGGCTGGTAAGCGGTCAGCAGCGCAACCTCGTCGACCACCACGACAAGCAGCGGCTCGGCCAACGTCGGCGTGTGCGCCCGAGCCTTCCCCGCCAACCGGACAGCGCGCTCGGTCATCACTGCCGCGGCCTGCTCGAGCAGATCGACCCCGTCCTCGACGGTCGTGGCGAACCGGGTGAACAGCGCTCGGCCGGGGGAAAGCTCCATCCCTGCCTTCCCGTCGACCGCCCACACCTCGACCAACCCGGACGCGACCCCGCCGGCGACCCCGCGCAGCAGCGACCACACCACCGAGCCTTTCCCAGCGCCGGTGACCCCGACGACCAGGACGTGCGTGCCCAGCAGCCGCAACTCCCACAGGCGCCCGTCCTCCCGGACCCCCACCGGGACAGCGGTCAGGTCCGGGTCGGCCGGGATCAGCAGCGGCCCGACAAGCTGGGACAGCGGGTCAGCGAAAGACCACGTCACCGTCACCCGCAGCGGGCCGGCAGCCGCGACACGGCAGTCCACCGCACCGGTCGCGGCACCGAGGCGATCAATGACGTCGGCCAGATCCGACACGTGCTGGCCGCCGACAAGCTGGACAGTGCCCGTCAGGACCAGCCACTCCTTGTCCTGCCAGGACAGCCGGGACAGGACGGGCGTCCAGACGGTGCGCGAGCCGTCGACCCGGTCCGTGTCCACCAGGACCAGTCCGAGCCGTTCGCACAGCTGCGGCCACACCCGGCGGACCCCGCGGACCTTCCGGCGGCGCCACAACGGCTGCCGGATCCACTCGTCGAAGCGCCAGGAGAACCACACCCGCAGCACCAGCAGCGTGAACAGCAGAGACAGGCACAAGACGCCCGCGACTTCGCTGGCCTGCTGGCCGTACCCGAAGTGCCGGGCAACTTCCAAGCCCACCGCCGGCACCACCAGAACCCTGAGACGCCACAACAGCCGGAACGCCGCCACCACCACCCAACCGACCGCCGACCCCACCGTGACGATCAGGTCACCGAGCGGGTCTCGGGTCGACGGCCGCGGCACGGACGACCGTTCGGTCTTCACGATCCGCAACCCGCGCGGAGCATCGGAGGCCATCAGGCGGCCTTCGCAGTCGAACGGCCAGGAGCACGCATCCCCGACGCACGCAGCGACCAGGCCAACCGGGGCCGCGTCCGCTGCGTGTCCACGTACGGCGTCGCCGTCAGCCCCTCGAACTCCACCGGGCGGAACGGCAGCCCCGGCACCGACTCCGGCGGGACCGGCTGGACCTCTGCCGCGATCTTCACCACCACCTCGGCCTGACCGCGCCGGGTCTCCGGGTCCGCGTCCAGCACCCGCACCGCCCACAGCCGGACGCCCGTCACCTTGTCCCGGGACTGGCTGTCGACCTCCCCGGCCTGCCGACGGTCGAAGTCCTCCACCTTCTCCACCTCACCGACCACGAACGCGCCGTGCGGGAACACCAGTCCCTGCCCCAGCGGGATCGCTCCCTGGATCGCCATGCCAGCTCCTCTCGTCGCCGCGCGTCGATCGCGCTCGTTCAGCGTCAGGGCGGATCGAGGACCCAACCCAGCGAAAGCGGCTGGGTACGTGTCAGACCGGCGTGCGACTGTCGACGGATGAGGGGTCCGGGCGAGCAGACATCCATCGCCGAGAACGTCGTGTACTACCGGCGACGGCGCGGCATCACCCAGGAGGTGCTCGGCGACCTCGTCGGCCGGAGTGGCGACTGGGTGCGCCGGGTCGAGAACGGTCACCTGCCCCTGGACCGGTACGCCCTGATGGGTCAGGTCGCGAGGGCACTCGACATCGAGGTCACCGAACTGACCGGCGGGCCGAGGCTGGCCGACCGGGCAGTGGACCGCCGACGCGGCATGCCGGCCCTTCGCCAGGTGGTCTACGCCCTGGCCGTCCAGCCAGCCGACACCATCATCAGTCGTCCGGTCGCCGAGCCACAGCTCCGCAGCGACGTCGCCGCACTCTGGGCCGGCTACCAACAGGCCCGATTTCGCGCCGTCACGGCTCAGCTGACGACCGTTCTCCCATCCGCGTGCGCGTACGCCGAACTCGTCGGTGACGCCGACCAGACGGTGGCATGGGGCCACGTGGCGATGAGCTACCAGGCCGCGGCCATGACCTTGACGAAGCTCGGCGAGACCGACCTCGCCTGGGCATGCTCAGAACGAGGAGTCGCAGCGGCACAGCGATCCTCAAGTCCGCTCGTCGTCGGGTCACTTCTCCGATCGCTCGCACACTCGCTGATGTCGACCGGCCAGCACGGCGGCGCCCTCGACGTCGCGGACCGGGCGATCCGCCGCCTCACCACCGAGGCTGCCGTCTCAACGCCCGGGCACGTGTCGATCATCGGAAGCCTGCTCCTGGTCGCCGCGATGGCCGCCGCGCGAGCCGAGGACCCAGCGACGGCCCGATCGATGCTCGACCGTGCTGCGGGGTACGCAGATCAGCTCAGGTACGACGCCAACCACGTGTGGACGGCCTTCGGTCCGACGAACGTCGCGATCCACCGAGTGTCCATCGCAGTCGAGCTGGGCGAGACCCAGGTAGCAGCGCAGCTCGCGCCGCGGATCGACGCGAGTGGGTTGCCGATCGAGCGCCGGGTCCGCCACGCGTTGGAGCTTGCGCGCATCTACACGCGCACCGGTGACTCACTGTCCGCCCTGGGCGTCGTGCTGGCCGCCGAAGCAGAGGCTCCCGAGCAGGTCCGCCACCACTACCTCGGACGCGAGCTGGTCCTCGGGTGGGCCCGAAGCCGCTCCCTCGGCGGTGACCTGCGAGTCCAGCGGCTCGCCGATCGGATGAACGTCGTTTGATCGGCCTGCCTCTGGCCTTGTCTCTACAGTCAGCCACCGTGCCCACCAACGAACTGCCGCCGATGGCCACCCCACGGGTCGCTGCCGGAGTCCTGTACCGCGATGACCAGGACCGGGTCCTCGTCGTGCATCCGACCTACAAGGATCACTGGGACATCCCCGGCGGCTACGTCGAACCGGGGGAGAGCCCACTCGCCGCCGCACGGCGGGAGGTCCGCGAGGAGCTGGGCCACGACTTCCCCGTCGGCGCCTTCCTTCTGGTCGACTGGGCGCCAGCGCCGGCCGAGGGAGACAAGCTGCTGTTCCTCTTCGACGGTGGTCCGATGGACGACCAGACGCTCGCCCGAATTGACTCCGACGGCGACGAGGTCAGCCACGTCAGCTTTGAGTCCCTTGACTCCCTCGCCAGCCACATGCCCACCCGGCTCTCGGACCGCATCGACTCCGCACTGGCCGTCGCATCGGGCAACGCAACGTCCTACGTCGAGAACGGCCGCCCACCAGCCGTGTGAGAACTTTCTCTACTCCGTCAAGGCGCCGGCTCCGCCGGTCGATCCGTCCTCACTCCGCTCCGGGCGGTCTCCCGCTTGCGCCGCCGAATCGGCTCGCCGCATGATGTTATCGAGACTATTCGGGTGTTCTTGCAGATATCTATCGACCTCTGATGCCGGCATTACCTGGGCAACGAAGCGTTCATAGTCGGCCGCCGCAGAGTCATAGTTCTGCCTCAACTTGGGTAGGTCGGCCCCGATATCGGTCGCGAGTTCGTCCAACGACTTGATCCAGTCAGGACCGAGAACGTCCAGGCTCGCCATTGCATTGCGCGCAGCAAGACAAACAAAAACGGCCTCTGCGGCGATCTCGCGGAAAACAACTAACGCGTTCCCCGGCTCCAGCTTCGTGTCAAGCGACATTCGACTAAGACGCCCACCCTCGACAATGAGCGGAACCGTGGACCTAAAAGTCGGGTGAGCGTAGGCACCGGCCTCTCGATAAAAGTCCTGGTAGCAACTGCGTTCATCTCCGGGTGGTGATTGAACTCCGAACCATTCCCGAACCTTCCCATCGGGGAACCATTCCCCCTTCTCGAGCCATCGTTCCGCAAGGTGCGGTTCTTTGGCCAACATACGCCCCAATGCGGCCGCTTCGTACGTCCGACGTACAATCGTCCTCGCTTCGGTCAGGTATCCCTGAACGGCCAGGAGCGTAGCGGCACGGATCCCCCGGAATGACGACGAAAGACATGCCAACGCCGCTGTTGAGTTGGGCGCCGGTGGGCTGACTTCACAGTCCGCTGACCTTTCTAACGCGAAGAACAGCAGGTCCAAGCCTCTTACGATCCGGTCTAGGACAGGGCCGTAAACTTCGGCGGTCGCCGCCTGATGCTCGGCGTCTCCACCGGCCAACAGTCGAGTCGGTTTAATGTGCTGCGAGTCTTCGTTGCCAGTCGGCATACACTCTATCCTACTACTTCTACTCGGGCGGAAGTCCACAAGGAGCCCAGAGCCACGGTCTGCGCGGGTTGACACCTCTGGCTCGCACTTCTCGGCCGATATATGTAGGCAAGTCCGCCTAGTACTGCAACCGTAGATCGTTGGGGGGTCGTTGGCCGCGGGCGGCATAGTGGCTGATCCGGGCTCGGTGCTGGGCTGCTCGTCGCCATCGTGACCAGGCCAGCAGGCGTTCTGGGTCGACGGCGCGGGCCGGGACGGCGGTGATCAGGCGGCGTACCTCTGCGCAGGTGACCGCGATCAGCCCGGCCGATGGTGGGCCTGCGGCTCGCTCGGCGGCGGTGATGACCGCCAGCAGGGCGTGGGCGCACATCGACAGCAGCGACCACCGGCGCCACGGCGTCCAGAGCCGCACCTGGTGCTCGTCCAGCCCGGCCAGACCCTTGGCGGCCTGGAAGGACTCCTCGATGGCCCACCGGCGACCGGCCACGGCCACCAGGCGAGTCAACGTGGTGGGCTCGGGGGCGTAGCAGCGGTAGTACGCCAGCTCCCCGGTGGTTGGGTTGGCCGGATCAGCAACGACCAGCACCCGCCGCGCCCTCCGGGGGGCTGCTCGGTGGTGGGCGGGTGCAGGTCCACCCAGGCCCACCGGTAGAAGCGCTGGCCGTGCGCGCCAGCACTGGCCGAGCGCTCCTCCCACGCCGATGCCGGCAGCATCGCGGCGATGTTCGCGACCTTCTCGCGGCTTACCGCGTTGAGCTGGACCACCGCGTTGGACGCGATGGCCAGCACGTAGCCCAACCCGGCAGCTTCGACGCGCGCGGCCAGTTTCGGGTCACCGCCGTAGACCTCGTCACCGGCCACCCACGCTGCTGGCACCCCGGCGGACAGCGCGTGTTCGATCATCGCCCCGGCCAGTGCGGGCTTGGTGGCGAAGCCCACCTCGGTGGGCACCCCCGCTGCTGCGCACTGCGCCGGGTCCTCGCTTCAGGAGCGGGGCAGGTACAGCTCCCGGTCGATCATCGCGTGACCGCGACCAGTGGCATAGGCCAGATGCACGGCGACCTGGCAGTTCTCGATGCGCCCGGTCGTTCCCGAGTACTGGCGCTGGCCACCACCGTGGAGCGGCCCTTCTTCGCATCCCCGGTCCCATCGACGATCAGCACCGCGCCGGCCTCGCCCAGGGGGCTCCACGACGAAGTCGCGCAGCTCCCCGGCCACCGCCTCGGTGTCCCACACCGCCCGGCCCAGCAGATGCTGCATCCCCCACGGGGTCGCCTCCCCAGCGTGCTCGGCCAGCGTCCAGCTGTTCTTGCGCCCCACATCGGCCAGCAGAGCGGTGATCATCACCCCCAGCCGGGCGCTGGTCTCACGACGAGCGGCATGAGCGTCCACCCGAGCCATCAAGTCCTCGACCTGCACCGCCCAGCGGCGCACCCCTACCCTGTCCAACGCGGCCACCGCCGCGGTCTTCGTGGTCGGTTCACAGCGATGCGCTTGGCGCGAGAGTCTGGATAACCTTGTGCAGTTCGCCGACCACTACGCCGCCACCTCGCCGACGTCTGCAGAACCGGACATGGCGGCCAGCAATTCCAACGAGCGGATGCGGTCCTCCAGCCGGTGTATCTGCATGGTCGCCATGAGTTCATCCGCGCCGGTACGGGCCAACAGCTCGGTAAGTGAGGCCTGTACGGTCTCGGAACTGCCGATCGCCTGCCCGTTGTGGCGCATCGCGGCGAATGCTCGTTCGTCCGCCGACCACGTGTGCGCAGCCGCCTCTTCCGGGGACGGGAGTCGGCCCGCGAATCGGCGGCCTCTCTGGAAGAACTGCGCGAACATTAAGTCTGCTGACGCGGCGATGGCGTCAGCCTCGGCGTCCGTCGGGGCGACGACGGTGAGCGCGGTCACGATCGTGTGGGGCTGCGCAAACGCCTGCGAGGGACGGAAATTGCGCCGATACCGGTCGAACGCGGCGGCAGCGTCGCCACGGCCGAAGTGGTGCGCGAAAGCGAACGGCACACCGAGCTTCGCCGCCAGGTCAGCCGCCCCGTCAGTGCTGGCACCCAGCACCCACACCGACGCGGGCTCGTCGGCGCGCGGTGCCACGTACGGGCCGCGGTACGGCCGTCCGTCCGGGGATTCGCCGGTCAGATACGCGGAGAGCTCGGCGACGGACTCCGTGAAGTCATCTCCGCCGTAGTTCGCCAGAGAGCGGGCCAGTACCTGTGCCGTCTGCGGGTCCGCCCCGCCCCGCCCCACTCCGAGGTCGATGCGGCCGGGATACAAGGACGCGAGCGTGCCGAACTGCTCGGCAACCACCAACGGGACATGATTCGGCAGCATCACGCCCCCGGTCCCGACATGGATGCGTGAGGTCGCAGCAGCCAGGGCTGCCACCGTGATGACTGGTGCCGAGCTGGCCACGCCGGGTACGCCGTGGTGCTCCGCCATCCAGTAGCGGGCAAAGTCCAACTCCTCTGCCCGCCGTGCCAAGGCGATGGTGTCCTCGAACACCTGGTGCATCGTCTTTCCAGAGCCGGCCATCGCTGTGTCCAGCACGGAAAACCGAACGGATGCCAGGGAGCTCACTGTGTCTGTGCTTGTCATCGATGTTCTCTCGTCTCTTCATGATCGCCGGAGAGTCCTGAAAATCCAGCCAGTCGTACTGTGCGGTGATCATCGTGTGCGGTCCCTGGAGGTGGGCCGAGGGCTTGAACGCCTGCCGGTGCAGGTCGAAAACGTGCAGCCTCCAAGCGTCTATCGGGTCAGGAGGCCCGCCGTCTACTCCCGTGACATCTCGATGATCTGCTCCATGGTCTGTCGGAACGCCGCAACGTGGTTCTGCCCGAACCGGTCGGCCCAGCTCTGCTCGATCTCAGCGAGGACCCGCGCAGCGGCGCGCTGACCTGCTTGTCCGCGTTCGGTGAGGCGGATGATCTTCGTGCGCCGGTCATACGATGCTTCGGACCGCTCGACGTAGCCGAGCTGCACGAGCTCGCCGACCGCCTCGGCGACACCCTGCTTGGTGAGTCCGGAGCGCTCGGCGAGGTCGGTCAGGCGCGAGCCTTCGTCGTCGATGAATCGATAGACGCAGCCGTGCTTGTATCGCAGCCCGGGGAAGCCCTCCTCGGCCAGGCGGCCATGCAGCCGGTCGAGCGCGATCTCCCTGACGTCGCCCAGCAGGGCGGGGAGTGGTGACGGGCCCTGCCGGCTCGCGACGGGCACCCCTGCAGCGGTTGGTGTCGACATGACTACCCCTTTCGTTGCCTTGTCAGGTCGCTTGACAGTCCGTGGTAGCGTGCAGAGAGCCTTGGTCAAGCAACCTGATCAAGCGCCTTGACCGTAGCACGTGGAACCTGTGGATCAACCAGCTTGGAGGAGTCGTGTGACTGTGAAGACGACCCGGTCGGTCCCGGGGTGGTCAATCTTGCCGATGTCGCGGTCGCGCGGAGTTCCTGGCAGACCACCCTGGTGGGCGAACTTGGGGCTCCTTGCGGCGTACCTGCCGGTGACTGCCGTCCTCACGGCGTCGCGCAGCATTCGGCGCGGGCTCTCCGCCTCGGTGTCGTCGCTCCGGCGGGTGAGCGACGCGCTGGTGATCCCGATGGTGACTCTGACCTTGTCGGCTGGCGTCTTCGGGGACGTGCACGGCCGACGGGAAGTGTTCCTCGCCGGTCTCGGTCACGGTGGCGATTCCTCTGTGCGGTGCTAGTGCTGAGTGTGCGCCGTAGGCCAGCCCCTGAGAACATTCCGCAACCCACCTCTGTCGACGACACCAAGGAGCTCATCGTGCGAAGAAGTCTCTTCATCCGTGTGGCCGGGGTCGCGATCGGCGCAACGATCGGGCTCACAACAGGGATATCACCGGCTGTAGCGGCCTCGGTCTCTCTTTCAAGTCCGCAGATCGGCGCCCACTTCGACAGGTCTGCCGGACAGGCCGCGGAGAGCGTCGTCGTGGAACCGGACGGTTCCACGGACATCGGGCTCATCCTCTCCCGGCAGGTGGCGCACGTCACCCCGTCGGGGCGGATCGAGGTGCTGGCCACCATGCCGGAGCCGGCGGACGGGGGCGTCAGCACCCCAGGTACTGGCCGTCCCAACGTGACGGGCATCGAGCGGACCCAAAACGGAGTGATCTACTTTCTGTACTCTGCTGGCGATGACGGGCTCACTGGTCTGTGGGAGCTGCGTAAAGGCGGCTCACCGCACCGTATCGCCGCCTTCCCCGCCGAGAGCTTCCTCAACGGGCTGACGCGCGATGACCGAACTGGTTGGTTCTACATCACCGATTCCACGCAGGGCAGGGTCTGGCGGGTCGGGCCGTGCGGAGGCACACCCACGACATGGGCAGACGGACCGGACCTCGCTCCCATCAACTTCTTCGGCGCCAATGGCATCAAGGTGCACAACGGTGCGGTGTGGGTCTCCAACATCGATCGAGGAACGATCCTGCGCATCCCGCTGACCGGGCACGGATCAGCCGGACCGATCCAGACCAGGGCCTCGGGGCTCACCAGCGTCGACGACTTCGCGTTCACCGGCCACGGTGATCAATTGCTCGCGGCGCTCAACGTCCCCAGCGAACTGGCACTGGTCACGCCGGGCAAGGACGCTCGCGTGGTCCTCGACGCAAGTGACGGTCTGAACAACACCACCGCTGTGGCCGTCCACAAAGGGACCGTCTATGTCACGAGCAGTGCGCTGACTACGGGAGGGGACTCGAACCTGCTCACCGCCCACCTCAACCGTCACTGATCTGACTGCCCAACGGAACGCACACCAACCTCCTCCTGCTCAGCACTGATCCACCGAGAGCGATTCCGGTTCGATGAGTTCCGGGGCTTTTGATGTTCCGCGGTGGCGGGCGCAGGAGATCGGCCGGTCTGTCCGGCTCTCGGAACCTGCCCCGGTTCTTGGACAAACCGCCCAGCGGCGCGCCCTCACCCTGTCCAACACGCCCACCGCCGCGGTCTTCGCGGTCCATTCCCCCCGATGCTCGCGCGGTGGCCGCACCCACGACACCAGCCCCCGCCAGTCCGAAACGATCTACGGTTGCAGTACTAGCGCCGGGTCACGCCCGCGGCTCAAGCTCATTGCGTCGTGGCTCGACGCACCAGATGTGCAAGGGCTTCCGTTGAAGGTCAGGGACGCGCTCCGCAGGCCCGCGACGGGTCGAGTCACCCGGCGGCGAGCTGACGGCAGCGCCGACGGCAGCCGGGTGACCAGGCCGACCAGTGGCCGGGCAGCGGGGCACACGTCGGGCACAAGCTGGCAGCTGCGACGCGTAGGTCATCTGCAGTTGCTGAGCGCTCAATGCTCAGGTCAGAGCCGAGTAGACAGGGTTAGTGCAGGCCTTAATGCCCCTCGGTTTGGCCTCATAATCCCTGGGTCGTGGGTTCGAGCCCCACCCGCCCCACCAAAAGGTCGTTGGTCGAACCCTCGACAGTCTCCAGTGACTGTCCTGGGCGCTGCGTCGAGGAGCAGTTCTAGGCTTGTTGACTTACGTGGGCGGAAGGGGTGCTTGGTGACACGAGGACTGCCGCACCTGGCCGATGCCACCGACCTCAACCGCTGGGCGGACACTCGATCTGCTCAGGCTGACCTACCGCGACTCGTGCGACTTTTGGTTCGGGCCGAGAACGACCAGGTCCAACGGGTCGAGATGCGCGGTGGCGAAGGGGTTGGGCTCACCGGCTACGACGGCTTCGCCGAGGCGAGCCGCGCCACTCCGTTCGTCCCCGAGGGTCTCAGCGTCTGGGAGATGGGCGTCGGCGGTGACCCAAGGGCCAAGGCTCAGAGGGACTACAGGTCGCGTACCGACAACCCACAGGGGATCGATCGGGCCGAACATACCTTCGTCTTCGTCACCCCCCGGCGGTGGGAGGACAAGAAGGATTGGGAGCAACGGAAGCGCGGCGAAGGCATCTGGCGCAACGTTCGGGTCCTCGACGCCGACGATTTCGAACTGGCGCTTGAGGCTTCACCAGCAGTTCAGATCTGGCTGTCAGAATTGCTTGGACTTGAACCCTTGGGGGCGACCTCCATAGAAGACTGGTGGGGTAGATACTCCCGCGGTTTCGATCCGACCATGACGCCCCAGGTTGTGCTTGCTGGCCGAGCCGACCGGGCCGCCAGCCTCGTGCGGCGGATGGCGGACGATGTCGGCAGGACCTTCATTCGGGCGGTCAGCGTCGACGACGGACTGGCCTTCGCCGCGTGCTCGATGATGGCCGTTCCTCCGGAGGCCGCCGAACCGACCCTCGCTCGGTCGCTGCTTGTGCACGATGGTGTAACCCTCCGCCGACTGGATCGCACATCCAGTCTGTTGATCTTGCTGCCGTACGAGGAAGGCCTCCAGCGTGAAGCGCACCTGGTCGAGAACCATCACGTCGTCTTTGTGATCACAGACCCTGATGGCGATGTCGATATCGAGTTGCCTCCTCACGACCACCTGGCCCTTCAGGCCGCGCTCACCGAGGCAGGCGTACCGGCGGAGAGCCTTGAGCGATACGTGAGGGCAGGAACGAAGAGCCTCAAGGCGCTCCGCCGTGTGGCTACCAGGTTCGGCCAGCGCGATCCCGAGGAGTGGTCGACCGACCTGGCGGACCGTGCTCTTCGCCGAGCCTGGCTCGCCGGGGGGTGGAGGCAATCTCGAAGCGGAGACGACGAGGTACTCGCGAGTCTCTGCGACACCGGCCTGGATGACCTGGATGAACGCCTCCAGGGAGCAATCCGCCGGGCCGACCCGTTGTTCAGCAAGGTCGGCGCGACGTGGGCCGTCGCCTCATCTCCGGACTCGTGGAGAGCCGCACGTGGATTGATCACCGAGAGCGACCTGAACGCCCTAGAGCGTTCCGTTCAGACCGTGCTCGGCTCGGTCGATCCGCGTCTGGAACTTCCAGCCGAGGACCGCTGGGCCACCGCAGTGCATGGCAAGGCACCCGTGCATTCGTCGAACTTGCGAAGGGGACTGGCTCGGTCGCTTGCTCTCCTCGGTACCCGCGGCGACGACGTCCGGCTGGCCGGTGGACGTTCGGCCCGGGAGTGGGCCGAGCGCGTTGCTCTCAACCTGTTCACTCGTGCCAATGAGGACGCGACGGCTCAGTTGTGGACGTCTATCTCTGACGTTCTGCCGCTCTTGGTAGAGGCCGCGCCAGACGCGTTTCTTCGTGCAGTCTTTGAAGCCACCGCCGGGGCCGACCCGCTCGCCAAGCGCATGTTCCAGGACTCCGACGACCGATGGAACGTGACCAGTCCTCACACCGGCTTGCTGTGGGCGATTGAGGGCGTCGCGTGGTCGGAGCAGCACATGGCTTACGCCGCCGAGACTCTCGCCGCTCTCGCCGAAATCGACCCTGGAGGTCGTCTCAGCAACCGTCCCAGCGCAAGTCTTCACGCCGTGTTTAGGGCCTGGTCACCGCAGACGTCCGCATCTCTCGATGCGCGCATTCAGACTTTGGACAGCCTGACCCGCCGCCATCCAGATGCATCGTGGAATCTTCTGCTCGCTCTATTCCCGAGCAACTCCGAGGTAGGCGTGCAGAGCCACACTCCCGAGTTTCGCGACTGGGCTACCGAGAGGACACCGGTGACGCGAGCGGACCTCATCGCGACCGTGGAGGCGGCGGCATCACACGTTCTTCGCTTCGCGCAAGACGACGCAACTCGATGGAAGGAGCTCATCCCTAAGTTCGATCGCCTGCCGCTCGACGCGCGGACGGAAGCGGTCGGTGCGATGTCGGTCGTCACCGCAGACGACCTGACACCCGAGCAGAGCAACGCTCTCTGGGAGGCACTGACTGGCTACATAAGGCGCCATCGCGAGTACGCCGACGCACAGTGGTCACTCTCGGAGGGGTGGCTGGAGCAACTCGTGGCCGTCGCAGATCATCTGAAGCCGGCCAAGCCTGAGGACGCGAACCGTTGGCTGTTCGATGACTGGCACCCCGACACCGGAGTCCCGGTCGACGATTTAAGGACCCACGACGCCGAACTCGCGACGCGTCGCGAAGAGGCCATCGGTGAAATCTTCGCCGACGACGGTCTGGCCGGGGTGCGCCGACTTGCGACTTCGGTGGAACTGCCCTGGGCCGTCGGATCGGCCTTGGCAGCGACGACTGAAGCCGTAGACGCCGAAGTCATTGCAGACCTCGACAGCGCGGACCGAGCGACTGTGCAGTTCGCCGACGGGTTCGCACGTCGCAGACTGCCCGGGTCTCTCGATGACATCCGCAGGTGGGCCGAAAAGTTCGACGGCCGCCCGCTTCTCCAGTCTCGTTTGCTCCAGTTCGCGGAGGATGCACCGGCCGCCTGGGATGCACTGAGCGACTACGAAGAAGCCGTTCGAAACGCATACTGGTCGGAGTTCTCGCCGTATGGGCGTGGAGCCGACTTCTCTCACATCAAGGAAGCGGTTCATAACCTGCTGAAGCACGGACGTTCAGCGACTGCCGTTGATGCATTGAGCATGTACGCCGCGCGAAGTGAAGACGACCTCGACGAGGACTTGGTCATCCAGGCACTTCAGGAGTTCGGCAGTCGCGACGACCCGGAGGCTGGAAGGGTTTCGGCTTACGACATCACGCGCCTTCTCGGCTACCTGAAGGATCGCGGAGTCGATGAGGGACGAATCGCGCTCCTGGAGTGGAGGTATCTGCCACTCCTCCAGCACGACGGCGAAATGCCCGCACTCCAGCGGCTTCTCTCTCGCGATCCGCCCACCTTCGTGCGGATGATTGAAATGGTCTTCAGGCCCGCGAGCGCGAGGAACGAAGAGAGAGTCGATCAGTCCGCCGGGGATGCGACTCTCCCGACCAACGCATATCGACTTCTTCGCGAGTGGAAGGTCGTCCCGGGGACCAACGGTGAAGGCGTGATCGAGGCCGATGATCTCCGCGCGTGGCTCAACGAGGCAAGGCGGCTGCTTGAGGAGTTCGACCGGCTAGAGATCGGGGAACTGCAGATCGGTGAGGTCCTCGCGCATTCGCCCGAGGACGCGGACGGGACCTTCCCGTCCCTCCCCGTTCGCGAGGTCCTGGAAGGCGCGCCGGACGAGCGCCTGTTGAGAGGGTTCCTAATCGGCGTCTACAACAAGCGGGGCGTCACTTCGCGTGGCATGGCTGAAGGCGGCCAGCAGGAATACGAACTGGCCGGCCAGTACTTCGCGTGGGCCGAGGCCGTGCAGGCATCTCACCCTCGCACTGCAGCCGCCTTACGCGATATCGCTGACGCGTACCGCGAGGAAGGTCGGAGGAACGACGAGGAGGCACGTCGGTTTCTTGAAGGTATGGACTCCTAGAGCGCGCGGCCGTCCAGCCCGTTGGGTTGGCTCGGACAGCGCGGCGGCGCAAGTAGATCAAAGACCACGGACCCGCGACGTCGCTTTAGTGTTGTGCTCGACGAATCTAATGTTTCGGCTACCGCAAGAGCAGCACGACCGAAACAGTCGGCGGGTCATCTGGCGAGGAGGGCGGCGTAGCGGTCGAGGTCGACGTTGCCACCGCTGATGACCACGCCGACGTGGCGGCCGCGGAACTGGTCGGGGCGGGCGAGCAGTGCTGCGAGGCCGAGGGTGCCGGTGGGTTCGACGACGAGCTTGAGGTAGGTCGCCAGCAGCCGCATCGATGAGACGAGCTGGGCGTCGGTGGCGGTGAGCACGTCGGTGACGGTCCGACGGATGACCTCGAACGTGTGCACGCCGAGGTGTTGGGTCTGCGCGCCGTCGGCGATGGTCCGCGGGGTCGGGATCGTGACGATGCTGCCCGACCGGAACGACTGCTGGCCGTCGTTGCCCGCCTCCGGCTCGACGCCGAAGACCTCGCAGCCGGGGGAGAGCTCGGCCGCCGCCAGCGCGCACCCGGACAGCAGGCCCCCGCCGCCCAGCGGCACCAGCAAGGCGTCCAGCGAGCCGACCTCGTCGAACAGCTCCAAACCCGCGGTGCCCTGCCCGGTCAGCACGTGCGGGTGGTCGTACGGCGGGATCAGCGTCAGGCCGCGCTGGGCCGCGAGCGCTGCTCCGATCTGCTCGCGGTCCTCGGTGTACCGGTCGTAGGTCACCACCTGCCCGTCGTACCCGCGGGTGGCCGCGACCTTCGAGGCCGGCGCGTCCAGCGGCATGATGATCGTCGCCGGGATGCCGAGCAGGCTCGCGGACAGCGCGATCGCCTGGGCGTGGTTGCCCGACGAGTACGTGACAACCCCGGCCCGGCGCTGCTCCGGGGTGAACTGCGCCAGCGCGTTGTACGCCCCCCGGAACTTGAAGGCGCCCATCCGCTGCAGGTTCTCGCACTTGAACACGACGTCGGCGCCGACGGCCTCGTTGACCAGCCGCGACCGCAGGACCGGGGTCCGGTGGGCGACCGGCGCAATCCGGGCAGCGGCCGCGGCGACGTCATCGTAGGTGGGAGCACTGCTCACTGAGTGCGACTCCCGGCGACGAGCCGGCCCGTCTCCTCGGCGGCCTTGCGGATCGCACCGCGCTCGTCCAGCCACCCGCCCGCGACCCCGACGACGGGCACCTTGGCCACCGCTCGGGCGAGGAACCCGCCGCGCGGGCGGTGGTCGAGCAGGTCCTGGATGTCGCGGAACGTCCGGGCCAGCCGCCACAGCGTCTTCGCGCCGCGCAGGACGCTCGAACCGCCGCCCCCGCTCTTCTCCTCGGGGCTCTCGTCGTCGGCTTCGGCCAGCTTCTGCTCCGACGTACCGGGGTCCGGGACCACCGCGGGGTCGCGCGCGAGGTCGCGGTCGAAGAGCACCTTCGCCAGCAGGGGCACCCAGTCGGCGGCGGCCGCGATCCCGTTCTCCCGCGCCACGGCGCAGACCGCGATTCCCGACGCCGATGCGCCCAGCCCCGCCTGCAGCGGCACCCGGTCGGCCAGCGCACCGGCGAACCGGGGAGCGGCGGCCGCAAGACCTGCGACCGCGCCGATGCGGCGCACCCACCAGGCGACCCGGTCGGCCACCGGGACCGACGGCCACTCGGCCGACGCGGGCGTCACCGAGCCGAACGCGCGCCGGCTGACCGCGTCCACCGCACGCCCGCGCAACCCCGTCGGTGCGTCGCCGTCGCCGGAGTCGGAGGAGTCGTCGGCCAGCCAGCGCGCCGGGTCGGCGACGACCCGGCCCACCATCCCGGCGTAGACGCCGAGGGTCCGCGCCAGCCGCTCGTCGGTGACCGTCGTCTTCGCCATGTCGCTCCTCGCCTGGCCGAGCTCAGGGGTGGTTGAAGGTGGTCGTGCAGCCGCCGTCGACCGGGACGATCGAGCCGGTCATGAACGAGCTGTCGTCGCTGACCAGGAACACGGCCACCCGCGCCACCTCGTCGGCGGACGCCTGCCGGCCGATCGGCTGCTGCGCGGCCGCCGCCTCCCGGCGCGCGTTCGCCCGCGCCGCCCCTTCGGGACCGAGCGCGGCCCGGGCGCCGCCCATGTCGGTGTCGATGTAGCCGGGGAGGATGGCGTTGACCCGGATGCCGCGTCCGCTGTAGTCCACCGCCAGCTGCCGGGTGAAGTTGACGACCCCGCCCTTGGACGCGCAGTAGGCGGGCGCCATCGGTGCGCCGACGACGCCGTAGGTCGAGGCCACGTTGACGATCCGGCCGGCGCCGGACGCCAGCAGCTGCGGCATCGCGGACCGGACGCACAGGAACTGGCCGGTGAGGTTCACCGCGAGCACCCGGTTCCACACGTCGATCTCCAGCTCGTGCGCGAGCGAGGAGCCGCCGGAGATGCCGGCGTTGTTCACCAGCACGTCGATCCCGCCGAACCGGTCCACCGCGCCGGTCATCAGCGCCTCGACCTGCGCCGGGTCGGCGACGTCGCAGGACAGGAACACCGCCTCCCCACCGGCGGAAGCGATCTCGGCGACGGTCCCGTCCCCGGCCGCGACGTCGGCCATGACGACGCGCGCCCCCTCGGCCGCCAGGGCCAGGGCGGTCGCCGCGCCGATGCCGCCGGCCGCGCCGGTGACGACGGCCACCTTCCCGCTGAGGCTCTGTGTCTGCATGGGGCCGCAGCGTATGGTCCCGCGAGATCCGGCCGCGGGACGTAGCCGTGACCACCGCGGGCCTGTCCGACGCCGACAGCGGGCGGGTGCTGATCGTCGACGGCGCCGGCTCGCTGACGCGCGGCGGGCAGCTCAGAAGCGCCCGCCGCGCGGTCAGCGGCGTACCGGTCGGTCAGTGCTTGGGGCCGCTGCCACCGCTCTTCGTGGGCCCGCTCGTGGGGATCGACGAGGTCAGCGGCTGGCCCTTCGGCTTAGCGTCCTTCTTCTCCTTGCGGACCTCGCGGCCGCCCTTGTTCTTGCTCGCCATGGCTGTCTCCTCCGGTTTCGGAAGGTCGCCCGGCCGACCGGGCGATCAGGTCTCCCGCCGTGCACGCAGCTCGACCGGGGTCCGATCGTGGCACGGATCGAGCCGGGACTCAGCCCGTTGTTCCCAGGCTCCGGTGGGCAGCGACCTGCGCGGCGGTCAGCGCCTTCGGGTAGACCGCAACCTCGTCGATGTCACCGGCCAGGTTTGAGCTCGCCGGCTGAGCGGGCCAGCCGCGCAGCGTGTCGCCGCCGACCCGCCAGACGCCGTCGAAGTTCTGCGCGATGGTGTTGCTCGACTGCCCGACCCGGACGCCGTCGACGTACAGCACCATCCCGGACGAGGACAGGGTCGCCGCCAGGTGGTGCCACCGGCCGTCGTTC